>Ga0255347_1001379_pt1 | contig 39676 bp, 38 predicted proteins | sample wastewater_treat_2_FD_192479 | JGI IMG/M metagenome (GOLD analysis project Ga0255347, IMG submission 192479) | Wastewater microbial communities from Lulu Island WWTP, Vancouver, Canada - plant24 | ecosystem: Engineered > WWTP > Wastewater > Unclassified | place: Canada: Vancouver, British... | reverse complement strand
AATAAATCATTTTTGCGAATACTTGGAGCAAAAATACCTCTTTTCCCTCTCCTTAAAAAAGAAAAAATTAAATTTGTTCCTTAAAAAAATTAAAAATCACTTTTCCGCATTTTGAATTGACCATAACGTTCCGCCAGTTGTCGAAGTTGACGGCTGGCTTATAAATATCTAAATATAACTAACAAATACTACAAATAATTTCAAAAATCAACTATAATCACATAAAATCGCCGTCAATTTGGGTGTAGGCGATACTTCGCCGAAACCGACAACTGGCTGTTATCGGCTGGGGCTGGGCTTTGTAATACCCAAGAACTGCGACACGGATGTCGCCTTATTTTATTTCTCTTTTACTGAAATCGAAATAATTTTCGACAAAATCAAATATTTTTTGATGCCTTGATAAAATTTCTGTTTCTCCCCAATTGTCACATGCTCTAATTTCTGTATAGCTTGAGAGAGCCGTATCTTGAAATAACTCTTTTTTTAACAGAAATGATTTATTACTAAATCTACTATTTTGATTTTGAGTTAAAAGAGCAAGATTACCGGCAAGATTCAAATAATTTTTTTTAAAATCTTCGGTATATTCAATATCAGAAGGATTCTGTGGGCTAATATGTTCTATAGTATAAATATTATACAGATCTTTATCAAGTAATGCTCCGGATTTATATTTACCTCGTAAATAGTTTTCATACTGCCATAAAACATATTTAATTATATTTCTATGATAATGATATTTTTCATTTTTAAAATAATTTGAAATTAATAATGAAAAATTGTTGTTATTATTCCAATACCATTTAAAACCAGTATTGCATGCTGTATAAATATCATTAAACAAATTCTGTATTGAATAACCGGAAATTCCTTTAAAATAGCGTTTAGAATAACTCATTAAATAATCAGTTCTATAATCGCCTAATTTGAATTTAAAAGATAATATTTCTAGTAATATAAGAATATTTTCAAATATTTTTCCTTCATTATCCCCTTTGTGAAATAAAGTTAATAAAACAATTTTCCAATTGATTTCGTTTCCTACAAAAAACAAATTCATTATTATCAATTTATTTTTGTTACTTACTATACTTTTCGCACTATGACATATTTCTGCAAAATTCTCAAAAAATAATTTTATCCATTGTGTTTTATCAGATACGCTACCTAATGTTTCTTTTATGTCATTAATGTTTCCATTTATATTATAAAAAAGATCACAATAATTATTTAATAACTCTGATTCAGAAAAAAATCCTTCTACAGATTCAATGTATCTATATGTTTTTGATATTATTCCTTGAATATCCGTAATAATATTATTGGCATGAGTATTGTCTGTACTATTCAAATATATTTGATGCATTAAATATGCTTTTATTACTTCAAATCTTGATAATTCTTTCCCACGATTATTCTGGTATTCAAAAACCTGAGTTGCTTCAACTTTATTTGATATATAAAATGTACTAATAACTGCATTTTCTAGTGTTGAAAAAATAGAGTCAATACTTTCAGAATCCATTGAACTTAATTTACTTTCAAAAAAATTAAAAGCATCAATAATTCTTTTTTGAGATATTGTTTCAGTATCATCAATTAAGGATACCAAATGTTTTTGAGTAATCTTTTTAAAAATTAATTGATCATCTTCTATTGTTTTAAAAACATCAGTCAAATAAATATTACTTTCTGTTGCAGTATTTTCACCTCTATCATTTTTTATTTTAGTTATTGCTGATATAAAAATAATAGTTGTTGTAAGTCTCTGTTGACCATCAATAATATAAAGAGTGTCCCCTTCCTCTTCAAATAAGAACTGACCTAAATAATAGCGCTTTCCTTTTTGTTCGATAAGATCTTCAATAAATTGTGTGCATTGCTTTATTTCCCAGCTGAAAGCCCTTTGATATGCCGGTATTCTAATTTTATTTGACGATGTAAAAAGAGATTTTATAATATCATTCTGTTTTTTTTGTTCGCTCATAGTATTTCCTTAAATTATTGAGGAGGGGATAAAACCTCCTCATTATCAATTTTTAACCGATTTTTTCCCAAACATGATTTCCTGATTTAGAATCAGGACATTTTCCACCGGCCTGTGGTGTAGGAACAGACCCTGTTGTAGATGTTTGTTTTCCGCAATTTCTACATTGCCATTTTACCATTGCCATTCTTTTCCCTCCTTATTTTAAAAAAATATTTATATAAAAATATATAAATTCAAAGTGACATATGTAGTCACCAGAGAGAAAATATTTTTCAATATTTAAGCCCGCACGGACGCGGGCTCTTCTACAAAAAACCAGTCTAAGCCCAGCCCTTGCCGATAACGTTCCGCCAGTTGTCGAAGTTGACGGCTGGCTAATAAAAAACTAAATATAATCACCAAATACCACAAATAATATCATAAATCAACAATAATAAAACCAAATCGCCGTCAATTTGGGTGTAGCGAGTACTCGAGCGAAACCGACAACTGGCTGTTATCGGCTGGGGCTGGGCTTAGTAATATCAAAGAACTGCGACACGGATGTCGCTTAATTAAAAGCGCTATCCAAATCTCCAATTCCAACTTCAAGTAACATTTGTGAAAATTGTAATCCATTTATTAATTGAACTCCTGCAAGTTTTGCCTTTTCCTCGCAGACCTCTGAAAAAGTATCTGATGTAGATACTACCCAAGCTATTTTTGAATAACCATCATCTGTTGATTCTTCCTTGTGAGAAACATAATCATTTATCTGATTTAAAGCCCATTGAGATGTTTCTCCTTTATGTTTTTTTGCCTGTACATAAATAATTGTTTTTATCGATTCAAAAGTAGCAATTATATCTGCATCTCCCTCTTTATCAGATTCATTTTTTGCCGGTATAATAACATTGCTTGCTCCGGCTTTTTCAAAATACCACTTAACAAGTTTTTCAAATTTTGAATCATCTAGATTATCATGAATCAATTTTAAAGTAGATTTAACATGATTATCAATTATTATTGAGTGAAGATCTATCGGTTTATTATTATTGAAATTTACAATCGATTCTTCAATACTTTTACCCAAATCGTTTATTAAAGCATTAGTTTCTCTAATTTTTAATCTGGAAATAAGTTTTTGATCTGCAAATTTATTTCTAGAAATACCATTCGCAACAGGTTTTACTTTTCTAAAAAAGCCCAAATCAATAGCATTAGTTTTCTGAGAATCATCATTTTTATATAATCTCCTATCGTTTCCAAGAATAATTTTATTATTATTCCAATCTTTTAAATTCTCAATTTTTAAATCTTCAGGGACTAAAACTAAATCATCAATAATTTCAAAAACTGAAAACCTTCCTGATGTCGGAACAACCACATAATCTCCTTTAGTAATTCCGTAAACAAATCTTTTAAGCGAAAATCTGCTTCTTGGCTTATAATTTTTAAATTCAATTTCAAATAAATTTTTATCCTTAACAAAATCTTTTGGGTTAGGAATATAAGCCCATCCGATTGAAAGATATCCTTCCTTTAATAAGGGATAAGATATCTCTGCATGATGTGAAATTCTATGTAACCAATAATTCATTTTGCCTCCAATTTTATTTTTTTATCGACTCGATTATTTTTTCTAATTCTTTCGGTATTGGTTGATTCATATTTTGATATTTTCTTACAAACAAATTCAATATTTTTTCTGCTGATGGAACACGCTGTATAGTTCGTCTTCTTACAATATCATAACCAGCGCCGCCTTTATCAAAAAAAACTACTGGCTCAACTCGTAAATGACCTTCTGAACCATACCCTTTTATTAATAGTCGTTCTCCATTAAGTGGTATACTGCTACCTTCTTCTATAGCTCGGAAAATTCCTACATATCCTTTTCCTTTAAAATACAAGAAAACAAGATGTCCTTTTTTTATACATTTTAATAAATTCGTTCTTGGCCCAATCTGATTTACATTGACATCTCCATCACCAAGAACAAGAATCGGCGTACTTCTTTTTAACCATTCTATTTGATTCGTTTCGTTCATTGCAATAAAATGCCAAAATGATAGTTTATTAGAGCTTTCTTGAGTAATATTTTCCTCCTCACTTTCTGATATCTCTGATGCATATTCGCCTCTTGTAAATATTGTATCTAATTCTGATAGGATTTCAATATCATAATCTTTTTCTAACCCAATTTCGGATTTTAAAATTGAAATTATTTCAAAAATATTTTTAGTTGCTTCTTTTCTTTCATCTTCCGAAAGATCTTTTCCTATTACATCCTCGCTTGATATTTTTTGAAAACATTTTTTTATTTGCTCCAAATTCTTTTTTTGCATATATATATAAATTTTACTATAAAACTCTTTCTTAATTTCTGAAAACTCATCAGGTTCTATTTTAAAGTCTTCCCATTTATTCCACAATAATTCAATAAACTTTATGAAATTCTCTACTTTTTTTTCGAAAACTTTGACATTCCTTTCTTTAACTTCTTCTGCATCAGACTGTCCATATAGCAATATCATTGTGATAAATGCTGTTACTATCGCTCCAAGAAATGCTCCCATAATTTGAATGGGTAAATCATCACCTTTAAATATTTTTGAAATAATGGTTATAGCAAAAAATAAACCAAGAGCAATAAGACTCATGATTACGGGTAACAATATCTTTTTTTTCATCTTTTTTTATCCTTATATTAATTTTAAATTAAACATGCCTTTCACTAATTTTCTTAAAATTTTGATCATAAGTCCCAATGTAATTATTTTTAATAAATAATACATTACTTCCCGAAGCATTTTTAAATTCACCAACCGAAGATTCATGTTTTTCACTTATTTTTTTTAAATTCTCATCGTAAGTTGCATAGTAACTGTTTTTTAAGAAGACAATAAAATCATCATTAAAACCGCATAATTGACCAACACTAGACTCATGTTTTTCGCTAATTTTTTTCCCGTTCTCATCAAATACCTTAAAATAATTGTTTTTTTCTTGAACATCTGAAATTCCCATAAAATTAACTCCTTTTGTTTAAAATATATTTATTAGCTTTTTATTAAGCTAATTTTAATAATAAAATCATTCAGAAAGTATAGTATTTATTTTTTCTAAATTAAACATATAATTTGCCATACTTGAAAAACCGCCAACAATTTCGCCTAATGATTTTTCAGTTCCATTATATTCTACTACAGTTGATTCCCCTGTAGTCAAATCTCTTGCTTTAAAATATACCATTGTTCCTACTTCTTCAAAATCATCAAATTCTATAACAATCGTAAAATTTATAAGTTTATTTTTATCAATAGATAATGATAACAAATAAGTAACATTATCTTTCTGAAAATCGCTCTTTTCTAATTTGCAAATGATCGAGTTATTCGATTCATTAATAGTATTTAAAAGAAATCCAGAATGAAATAATAATTTGGCAGAAGGTTGACCTTCAAATGTACCTGTTAAATTTAAATATTGAATTGGATAAATTAGATATTTTTCTTCTTGCCCAAATGCATTAAAGGCAATTAAAAATAAAATAAAAATAATTAGAAAAAATTGCTTCCTAACCAAGTAAAAATTGTTTTCAAAAATCTTTCTTAACATAAAAACTCCTTTTTTGTATAAAAATAATACTTTCAATATAGTAGTTATTTATGACAAATTCTGTCACTTAAGAAAAATATTTTATCTTCGCCCGCACGGATGCGGGCTTTTTTTTAATTTCCAGTCCAAGCCCAGCCCTTGCCGATAACTCCCTATTACACGCATGATTGCGTGTATAAATCCTTTGCCTGTTTTCTCACATGCGTGTAATTGCCATATACGGTCGGTTACACGCAGTCAAGTTCATCAAAGGGGCTTACAACTCGACTGATTAGTTTATTTGACACATGAGTGTAAATTTCTGTTGTTTTTGAACTGCTGTGTCCCAGTAATTCCTGTATTATTCTAATATCGGTTCCTTTTTCCAATAGATGAGTTGCATAGCTGTGTCTTAATGTATGAACCGTTGCTTTTTTTGTTATTCCCGCTTTTTTGCATGCATCATGAAAAATAACCTGTATGCTCCGTATAGTATAAGGTCCGCCCGTTTGCCCCTCAAAATAGAATTTTATTGCATTAACGGCAAGGTTTTGATAAGAACTGCTTTTTTTTTCTTCTCCTGCAATATGATCAATATATATAATTACCGTGTCCTCAGCATGATTTGATGTCTTGGGTGATTGTTCAAGGAATCGGTTAATATGAAAAAGATAACTTTTTATTGTATGTTTACTAAAACGTTTACGGATCATTAATTGTTTACATTTTTGAATCTCATTATCATGTATTCCATAGTTATTAGGTTTTTCAAATTTGACATAAGCAGCTATACTCAATTTTTTGGTTATGTCTTCCTGTGTAATATATTTAGCAGGTATAGTCCAAATCTTCTTTTCTGGTATATAGCATCTGCCGGGAAAGTCCCGAAGTATTTGTACAATATGGGGATCGTATTTAAATGAACAAACAAAGAGGCTGTTTTCTGTTGTTACGGTTACTACAGGTTTAAAATCTCCCATAGGTAATTATACACCGAATTAACCCTTTGTCAAATACTTTTCCTGGATTATTGTGATATGAATGCTCACGCAAAGACGCGAAGATGAACGAACAATATGTTTACGCTGGAAAAAAAATAAATCTTAATATAGATTACCTTTTGCTCGTTGTTAATGGATCTTTGGAATAGTCAATAATAGTGCAGTCCTTAAACACCCTAAATTTTATGCTGCTTTTCCTCGATGTGCAGTTTTTAATCTGTAAACGACCGGCGGCCATCCACCTGGATTTACCGTTGTTACTCTGTGGCGATTATAGTAATTTACATAACGCCAGATAATAGTTTTTACTTCTTCCTTGGTCAGATCCATTGTGTTGATCTGATAGAGCTTTTCTTTTTTGAGTGTTGCAAACCAGCTTTCTATTCTTGCATTATCATAACATTTTCCTACATTACTCATACTCTGAATTGCACGATGTAATCCTATTTCTTCTTTATAATCTATACTTGTATACTGACTTCCGGAATCTGTATGGATTATTACTCGTTTCCAGCACCGGTATTTCTATAAGCCTCCTTTACTGTTTTAATACATAGATCGCGTTTCATATTGTCACGCATTTCAAGTGATACAATCTCTCCGTTATAACAATCCTGCATTGGTGAAATGTATAATATTCCATCCTTACAGGGAACCTGTGAAATATCGGAAAGCCACTTCTTGTTTGGCTCTTCAGCTGTAAAATCCTGCCTTAGTATATTTTCTGGTCTCTGGGCTTCTTTATCTGCTTTTGTAAGACAGTCAGGACTTCTACGGCTTTTATGCACAAGATTTCCCTTCATCATGGCTCGTTTTACAGTTGAATACGACTTATGTATTCCCCTTTGCTTTAATGCAAGCTGAATCCGTTCAACTCTGTAGTTTGAGTTTTCTTCAAATTCGTCCAATATTTCGTGAATTATGACCAGAAGAACCTGCCATGGCTTTTGCTTCTTAAGCGATCGTTTCCATTTATGAAACCCTGTTTCGCTTACTTCAAGAGTAAGGCAGCTTGATGCAATGGAATGGAGCTTTTCTTTAGTCCACTCATAAATCATTGCAAATATTGAACTTGTATTTACTTCTTCCGGTCTTTGGCGAAAAAATAGAGAGCATCCTTCAGAATCTGATTTGATTCTCTGAGTTCCTGCATCTCTTTCATCATCTGTTTTTCACGTTCGGTTAGCACAGCTGTGTCGTTCGTTGTAACATCTGCTTTATTCTTCCGGTTTCTGCTCTTTCTCCAGTCAGCTAGTGTGCAGTATACTATTCCTAATTGTTCACTGGCTCTTTTAATCCCAATTTCATCAGACAATTTCATTGCCTGTTCTTTAAATTCTTTGTTGTATCTTGTCATTAAAATATCCTTCCTTTATTATCGGGTATTTTAACACTGCACTTTTATGATATCCCTCCAAAATCAATCATTTGTGCGTGACATCAATACTACGCACTCAACATGTGTTGTATGAGGGAACATATCGATTGCTTGGAGTTTTGTGAGGCTGTAGTTTTCAGAGCTTTTTTCTCGGAGGCGTTTTATGTCGCGAGAGAAGCTTGCTGGGTTGCATGAAACGTAAATTATTTTTTTGGGATTTTTTTTGATAATTTCTTTTATGAGTTTTTCTTCTAAGCCTGCTCGGGGAGGATCGACGATGAGTAAATCGATGGGCTCTGTAATTTTTTCTAAAGCATGTTCTGCTCGTGAGTGTATAAATTGTGCATTTGGTATTGAGTTTCGTTTTGCATTTGCTTTGGCGTTTTCGACTGCTTCTTTTACTGATTCAACCCCAATTATTTTTTGTGCATGAGAAGCGAGATAGAGTCCTATTGTTCCGATACCACAATAGAGGTCGACAATTGTTTCATTTCCGCTTAAGGAGGCATAATTTTTTACGATATTGTACAGGACTTCGGTTTGTTTTGTATTGACTTGAAAAAAAGATTGCGGCGATATTTCAAATGAAAGATTCCCAATGTTTTCTATCAGTTTTTTTTCGCCAGCAAGATGTATAAAGTCATATCCTATACTGCGATAATGATTTCGAGGTTTATAATTAAAATAAAGACTTGTCACCTCGGGAAGATTTTTTTGTATCTCGTCTAAGAGCGATAAAAATATATGAGCTTTTTTATTTTCTGTTTTTTCTTCTTTCGAGAGACGAAGCGATTCGTATAAAGCTCTATCTTCGCTTACTAAAATAATCATGAGCTTATTTTCTTGTGAAACACGGATTATGAGGTGAGAAAGATATGGATAGACGTTCGTAAAAATATTTCGGGCTCTATCGCTTAAAGGGTTTTGAATACCACAAACTTCGCTGTGAACGATGGTCTTACTTTTTTTTTTATAAAAACCTGCTTGTAATTGCTCGCTATCAATGGGGAACCCTCCCTTGTTTCTGTATGCTCGCGGCTCCGTCATACCAATTATTTTTTCAAGTTTGAAGTTATCTATCTTGCCAATTCGCTCTAAGCTTTCTAAGACGATTTTATTTTTATAGCGAAGTTGTTCTTCATAGGAAAGGTGTTGTAAATTACAACCGCCGCATAGGTGAAAGATGGGGCAAAAAGGTTCTGTGCGATGTGGTGAGTTTTTTTGTATGTGTAGAACTTCGCCTAGAAAATAATTTTTTTTATCGGCAATGATTTTGCAGTCAACTATTTCTTCTTGTAAAACCTTATCTATAAAGATTGCTTTTCCATCGATTTTTGCTACGCCCATTCCTTCAGAGTTGAGGTCTATTATTTTAAGTCCTTCATATATTGCCATTGAATTTTCTTTTTTATTCATAATAGTATAGCGTATAAATATACAAAAAAACTAACTCGTTTCTTTGCCCTTCATCATTTCATTATACACTTTTTCACTTATAGGATAAAAGATAAGTGTAATAATGGCAGCTAAAAAAATAAGTGCAGGGATGGGGCCAACGAGGAGGCGAATTGTAAAAATTGTTTTATTATTTTGCTCAATATTTGGAAGATAGCCGCTCATGGTTAATAAGAGCCCTAAAAGTCCGATTGAAAGAGCTTGTCCTGCTTTTGAAAAAAAAGTCCACATACCATAATAAATACCTTCTTTTCGAACACCTGTTTTGATCGCGTCCCATTCGACTGTGTCTGGAACCATTGCCCAAGGAGTTGCAAACACTATTCCCAAACCTATTCCAACAAAAGCCATTATAATAAAAACAAAAACAAAGCCAAAAATATGACCAAAGAAAAATATCGCCATGCAACCTAGAGCCATAAGTCCAAGCCCGACTTGATAGGTGAGTTTTTTTCCAAGTTTTTTAGAAAGCGACACTGAAGGTCCGATGCTTATCATTGCTATAACTAGCAAAACTATAAGTGCAATTTGTGTTTGCTCTTTTGCAATTAAGACATATTCAAAATAATATACTAAGATTCCTTGGAGTAGATTGATTGCAAGAATATGTAATGCAAAAACACCAACTAAAAAAAGATATGCTTTGTTTTTAAAAACAGCAGAATAGGTTTTGAAAAATCCTTCTTTTGGAATAGACTCCAATGCAGGCGGATTTTCTTTTACACTGAAAGTAGTAATGAGCGCAGTGATAAGCATTACAAATCCCATGATAAAACCTGCTGCGGAAAAGCCTTTTGATTCAGTAGAGAATAATCCGAGGATCGGAAGTACAATTGCAGCTCCGACAATGGTACCAATGATAGCAAAAGTAAAACGGTATCCATTAAGAGCACTTTGCTCATGGTAATCTTTGGTTAATTCAGGAGTTAAAGATGAGTAGGGCACGTTGACTATAGTAAAAGCGGTATTTAAAAGACAGAGTGCTACAATTGCCCAGACTGTAAGAAGCGTTTGAGATTCGATTTGTGGATTTGTAAAGAAAAACCACATCGATAAAAAAAGTGGAATTGATCCAAAGAGAAGATAAGGACGCCTTCTACCCATCTTGCTTTTTGTACGATCAGAAATATAGCCCATTGCTGGATCAGTTACTGCATCCCAAAACTTTCCAATCATAATAGCAAAGCCTGCAGCTGCAGGGAGCAGGGAAACAACATCTGTTAAATAATACAATGACCAAAAACCCATTGCAGTAAAAAACAAGTTCCCGCCCATATCACAGACGCCAAAACCAAGCTTTGTTTTAAGACTCAATTTTTTCTCTTCCATAATAAAAACTCCTTTAATCCGTAATTACTTTTATAATTATTTGTTTCGATTTATAGTCCAATTAATGCTTGTGAAATACTAAAGAAAAAGATAACGCCCAAAATATCTGCCATGGAAGTAATGAGTGGTGAGCTTGCAGTTGCGGGGTCTAGTTTAAAAACTCGTAAGATAAAGGGTAGAATTGTTCCAAGCAAACTTCCTGTAACAACAACAGCAGCCATAGAAAGTGCAACGCTAATCCCCATCAAAAAACCACCACGATATACACCGACAAGAGAAACTGCAAGACCCATCGTTAAGCCCAACATCATTGAAACAAAGAGATCTTTTAGAACGACTTCCCACCATTGTTTGAGATGCACCTCTCCTGTTGCAAAGGCACGAATAATCATTGCAGATGATTGTGAGCCAGCGTTTCCTCCACTATCGATGATGAGGGGAATGAAAAAGACGAGGGCTGTTACTGCTTGTATGAGTTCTTCGAAGTGAGCCATAGCAAAGCCTGATATAATATTTACGAAGATGAGAGCGACAAGCCAGCCGACACGTTTTTTGAAAAAATCTAAAACCTTAGTTTGCATATAGGGTGTTTCGAGAGGAGAGACAGAGGCTGTTTTGTGGAAGTCCTCAGTTGCTTCTTCTTTGGCGATTTCAAGAATATCATCGAAGGTGATGCTTCCAAGTAAAACACCTTCAGAATCAACTACGGGTAATATGGGCAAGCCGTAGTGTTCAAAATAATGTACCGCTTTTTCTTGATCTTCAAAGGCTGAAAGACTGACATAGGTATTGTCCATGATGCTTTCAACGAGAGCATCATCATCGCTTAAAATAAGACTTCGCAATTCAATTGCATCGAGCAGTTTCCATTGATTATCGATAACATAAACAATGTCAAAGTTTTCAACATTTTTACCGATTTTTCGGATATGCTCCATCGATCGTTTTATTGTCCAATTTTTTTTAATAGCGACATAATTCGGTGTCATCAACCGGCCAACCGAATATTCTGGATAGCCCAAAAGTTCAAGCGTTTTTTTTCGTTCATCTACGGGTAAAAATTCTATAAGTTTGCGTGTAACTTCTGAGGGGCATTCTTCAAAAAACCGGGTTCGATCGTCTGGCTCGAGTTCTGTTAGAATTTGGCGAATCTGTGTGTTATTCATTCCAGAAAGAATGTCTTCCTGGAGATCCCAGTCCATTTCAGAAAAAACATCTGCAGCAAGGTCTCGAGGAAGGAGGCGAAAAATGATGACGCGATCTTCTGTGCTTGAAACCGAACGTATCAAATCAGAGGTGTCTACCGGTTCTAAGCCAGGTAAAACTTCTTTAAGGCTTTTCCAATCGTGTGAATTGATTAATTCTTGAATTTCTGGTGTAATGACATTTATTAACATCGATTTTACCCCCTTATTGATATGTTATTTGTTGTATATAATAGTACTATTATAGTATAATAAACCAATTTTGCATACTATAAAAAGTATTATTTTGGGAAAAGAGCAAAGATCTATAGAATAGCGAACTGTGTAAAGCGAAAGGATTTTAAGTAAAAAATGATAGAAAAAGCCTTGTTAGAATATCTACAGCCTGTTTTACAAAAAAATACGCAGCTTTTTTCTCTTAGCTGTCCTGAATGGATTTTGTCAAAAAAGCGTTTCCTATTGGGGAAAGAGTATGTTTTTTCAATAATGCTTGTTTTACATACAGATCTCATACCGATGGAAATACTTTTTCAAGAACTCGACAGTCTTTTTAAAGAGATTGGCTTAAATCCAAAATGTCAAAAAAAAATACAATGGTTTGTGCTCTCACCTCGAGGTGGCATTTACCTCTATGAAAGTATCGCAATAAAAGAGCATAAAAAAAATAAAAAAATGCGCAATCGGTTTATTATTATCAATACGGAAAATGCTTCTGTCTCTTTTGGACCGGGACATAAAAAAAATACTACTGCATCTCAAATGCTTTTTAGTCTCGTACAAAATAGTCGTTTTTTTAGAAGAGAAGAATGGCTTTCGAAAATGTTTGACTTTTTTTCAATTTGCGAAGATACTATAGTTCATGAAAGATAAACTTAGTTTCAACAATAAGAGTAAATCCTTTTTTACCGCATTGCCACTTGAAATTATGTTTTTATATGTAATTTTATTATTAGTTCTTTGTGTTATAAGTGTTTTTTTAATTACTAAAATTTCAAAAAATGCAGAAAACACCTATGCAAATCTTGTTTCAGATCAAATATATGAATATAAAAGAGATTATTTACGAGATACCGTTGAAAATACTATTGCAACTTTTGATGGTATTCAAAAAAATGTGCAAGATCAATTAAACAACGAGCAAAGTTTTTTTTTAGAAAAAGTTTCTGAGTTAGTTTCCTATTCGGGCAAGGATTCACATGTCGTTACACGTGTTATTCAATCTGTTTTATTGCCTGAGCATTTGTTTTTACATATTTCAAATGTACAATCAAAACAAGTTTTGTTTTCAACTATACCGAAAAATGTTCAAGATGGAAATGTTCTTTTTACTAAAAGAGCAATTGTTGAAAATTATCTTATAGAAGTGAGCTATAGTCAGTCGTATTTGTATGCAGAATTTCTGTCGCGAGTACATAGCTTTCTACATTCTCAAGTCTTTTCAAATGACAGTTATATTTGGATAAATGAAGTGCATAATTGGGAAGGAGGGGATGATTACGCTGTACGTTTGGTCCACCCAAATTTAGTTGAAACAGAAGGAATGTTGTTGTCAACAAAAACGGAAGATGTTGCAGGAAGTTTTCCTTATTTAGAAGAACTAGAAGGGATAAAAAACGATGGCCATTTTTTTTATACCTATTATTTTAAAAGAAAAAATTCGGATGAAGTTGCAAAAAAATTAACTTATGCAAGTCTCTATGAAGATTATGATTGGATAGTTGCAATGGGTGTACATGTAGACGATGTAAATTATCATGCTCATTTTATAACGGAAGAAAGCAAGCACTTTGTAAAAAAACATAGTGCAAAAATAATTTTTGTTTTAGGATCTTCTTTTTTATTCGTTCTTGTTTTATTGATTATAACATCGACCTATTATATAAACCGTGCAAAGCGTCGGATTGCGAAAGAATCAAATTTAGATTTCTTAACAAATATTTATAATAGGAAAATCGCCGATGAGCATTTATTGGTTGCTTTTTATGAATATAAAAAAACAGCAGATAATCAATTTGTATTTTTAATCGATATAGATGATTTCAAAGAGGTGAATGATAGCTATGGGCATACTGCTGGTGACATGGTACTGAAAACAATTGTTGAAATTATAAAAAACGAAATACGGGAAACAGATTCTCTTTTTCGTTGGGGCGGTGAGGAATTTGTGCTTGTCTGCAAGTACATGGATGTCGCTGATATTGCTTCTTTTACACAAAGAATAATTGACTCTGTGAAAAATACTCCTATAACAGTACAGCATCCCCGAAGAAAAAAACAAAAATTGCTTGAGCATAAAAAAGAAAATGGATCAGATGAGCTCGGTGTTTCTTTGGAAAACACTGTTCTTTTTAACGAAACGACAACAAGCTTGTTCCTAACTATTTCTGCGGGAATTTCTTGTTTTTCTCCTAAAGATACCAGCTACCTTGAATGTTTTAAAAGGACTGATGCGGCCTTGTATGAGTCAAAGAATACCGGCAAAAATAAATATACCATATTGTATTAGGTATTAGTTGGGGTGGAGATTTTTTTGTTTTACAGGCTGCAAAAAAGAAGCTTTGTTATTTTTTTAACAAGCTTGCAAAGGGGTTGTAAGCATCGTCAACATTTTGATGTTTTTTAATTTCCTTTGCGTTTTCAATTTCTTCTTTTGTTTCACCTTGTTTGAGCGCTATTTTTTTATTGTAGCTATCGACCGATTTTATAATAACTTCGATTGTATCGCCTTTTTTTAAGTTTATATCTCTATTGCCTCTTTCGTCTTTACGTATTTCTGAATTATGTAAGAGCCCTTCAAGACCTTCTTTTAGTCGCACAAAAACACCAAAACCTGCGATTCGTGTTATCGTACCAGTGTGAATTGACTCTGGTGCAAAGTCTTCGAGGTTTTCCCATGGGTCTCCCAGGAGAGCTTTTTTACTGACGCTTATTTTGTCATTTTCCCAATCAAGATTGAGAATTGCAACTTCGATTGTTTCCCCAAGGCTGAGAAAGTCTTCGATTTTATCAATTCGATCGAAGCGTATTTCGCTAATCGGTAGAAGTGCTTTTATGCCTTTTAAATCGACAAAGGCTCCAAAGGGATGGAGGGATTTCACTTCGACGGACACTTTTTGTCCGACGGATAGTGTTTTAGAAAGTTCTTTGAGGGCGTTTTTTCTTTCCTCTTCTAAAACAGCAAGATGCGAGAGAGTGAGGCTTCTGCCACCATCTTTGTATGTGATAATTTTAAAAGTGAGTACTTTTCCTATGATATTTTCTTGCTCTTCTTTTGCTATGCCAAGTTGAGAAAAGGGACAAAAGGCTGCGTGTTTTCCGATGCTCACTTCAAAGCCACCTTTTATCTCTTTTTCTATTTTGCCTTCGACAGGAATAGAAGCACGGTAGGCATTTTCAAGCATTTGTAGTGAAGCCTCTTCTTGGGCAATTTTTGTGCTAAAAAAAAGTTCTCCGTTTTTTGCAGCTATAAAATGTGCTTCTACAAAGTCGCCTTCTTTTATGCGTAAATTTTCCTCATCGTCGAGAAATTCTTTTTTTTCTATTATGCCTTCGCTTTTTCCATTAAGGTGAATAAAAACGTATTCTTTAGAAAAAGAAACGACCTCGGCTTTTATTTTTTGACCAGGTTCTAGTCTTTTTTGATTGGGAAGGGATTGTTCTAAAAGAGCTTCAAAGCTCGCATTATCGCTCGTATTGTTTATTTCGTTCATACAATGAGAGTACGAGAAAATAGAATTTAGGTCAAGCAAGCAAAAGGCTCGTTTTTATTTCCTACTAGTAGACTTTGTTTAACTTGTTTTTTTTTAGACTATCGATTAGAGTATAAGAATATTTTTTACATCCGTGTAAAAAATATTCGGACAGTTTTGCTTTGCAAAACACGTCAAAGATTGGTTGCCTCTCGCCATCCGTGGCGAGAAAGTATGTTTTTGGAATGAAGGATAAGGTATGGGACAAAAATACAGCACAATAGGGCTCATCGGTCTTGCGGTGATGGGCAAAAATCTCGCTTTCAATATGGCGGATAAGGGTTTTTCTGTTTCCGTTTACAATAGAAGTTTTGATAAAACAAAGGATGTTCTTGCAGAATATACATCGGAATCTTTTCGAGGTTTTGAAAAACTCGAAGACTTTGTTCTCTCTCTAGAATCTCCTCGGAAAATTATGCTCATGGTAAAGGCGGGAGAGGCTGTAGATCAAACGATTGCGCTTTTGCTTCCCCTTCTTTCTCCTGGAGACCTCATCATCGATGGAGGAAATTCTCACTTTAAAGATACGCAAAGAAGAACAAAGGCTCTTGAAGAAAAAGGTCTTTTGTTTTTGGGGACGGGAGTTTCTGGAGGAGAAGAGGGAGCGCGCTTTGGGCCTGCGATTATGGTAGGGGGGAGTGAGACTGCCTATAGCCTTGTTGAAAATATTTTTTCTGCTATTTCTGCAAAGTACATAGGACAAGATGGCAAGAGCGAAGATTGTTGTGGCTACCTTGGAAGTGATGGTGCAGGGCATTTTGTAAAAATGGTTCACAACGGCATAGAATATGCGGATATGCAACTCATTGCTGAAGCCTATAGTCTTTTAAAAGAGGATTTTTCAAACGAAGCACTTTCTCAGATTTTTGCCGAATGGAATAAAGGCGAGCTGGAAAGCTATTTAATAGATATAACAAAAGATATTTTTAAGAAAAAAGATGCAGAGACGGGAGCCCACCTCGTTGACCTCATTCTCGATAGGGCTGGTCAAAAAGGTACGGGCAAGTGGACGGGGCAAATTTCTCTTGACCTAGCGAGTCCGATTCAAAGTATTACAACAGCGGTTTATGAGCGTTTTATGTCGGCAAGAAAGGACGAGCGTATACGTGCAGCTTCTTTGTACAAGGGACAGGCAGAAAATGGATGCGAGTCTAATTTTGCGGCTAGTCAAAAAAGCGATGCAGAAAAAAAAGCCCTCGTTGAAGAAGTGCGTCGCGCCTTGTACGCGAGTAAAATATGCGCCTATGCACAAGGCTTTAGCATGCTCCTCGATGCTTCACGGGAAGAAAACTGGAATCTTGACTTTGCACAAATCGCAAAAGTTTTTAGAGGTGGTTGTATTATTCGAGCGCGATTTTTAACTGAGCTTGCAAAAGAGTTTGATGCAAAAGCTGACTTGGAAAATATTCTTCTCTCTCCCTTATTTAGTGCGACGATTAAAACATACGAAAAAGATTGGCGGTCAGTTGTATCAAAGGCAATTCTCCAAGGAAGGTCGCTTCCAGCCTTTAGTTCTGCTCTGAGTTATTTTGATAGCTATACGACAAAAAATCTTCCGACAAATCTCCTGCAAGCGATGAGGGATTATTTTGGCGCACATAGCTATGAGCGCATAGACAAGGAAGGTTTTTTCCACACGAACTGGGGGGAATAATGAGCGGTGAAAAAATGTCAGCAAGCTTTGTTATCTTCGGTGCAACGGGAGACCTCACACATCGAAAACTCATGACCGCTTTTTATAGCATGATTCGAGATGGCTTGCTTTCAGACGATTTTTGTATTGTTGCAATTGGTCGACGGAAGCTCTCCACAGAAATATATCGCGAACAAGTCTATGCTTCTTTGGGAAAGTTTTTGAAAAACCCTGTGGATATAAAAATATGGCAGCGCTTGGAAAGAATGATTTTTTACTACGAGTTTGATTTTACACAAAGCGATGGCTATAGAGATTTAAACTCCTATCTTGCAAAACGCGACAAAGAGTCAAATACAAAAGAAAACCGAGTTTTTTATCTTGCAGTTGCTCCCTCCTTTTTTGAAACAATTATTCATGGCATAGAAAGGGGAGAACTTGCATCTTCTTGCCGAGGCTTTTGTCGCTGCGTTATTGAAAAACCTTTTGGAAAAGATTTAGAGACAGCAAAAAAACTCAACGATACTATTCTCCGTGTTTTTCCTGAAAAGTCTATTTATCGCATTGACCATTATTTGGGAAAGGACATGATACAAAATATCATGATACTGCGTTTTAGTAACCTCATCTTTGAATCGCTTTGGAATAACCGGTATATCGATAACGTGCAAATATCTCTTACGGAAAAACTTGGGGTAGAAACGCGAGGGGACTATTACGAAGACTCTGGTGCTATGCGCGATATGGTACAAAATCATATTTTGCAAATTGTCAGCTTGGTTGCAATGGAGCCGCCTGTAAACTTAAAGATGGACTCAATACGAAATGAAAAACAAAAAGTCTTAGAGGCCTTGGAAAAAATTGACGAGACATTTTTGGAAAATAATGTTGTTTTTGGTCAGTATGCTGAAGGCTTTATAGATGGAAAAAAAGTGCAGGGCTATCGCTCGGAAGAAAAGGTAGATGCCAAATCTGAAACAGAAACCTTTGTTGCATTGAAATTACAAATAGAAAATTTTCGCTGGGCAGGAACGCCTTTTTATATTCGCACAGGAAAACGTCTGAAGGAAGCTTCTGGTGAAATTATTATACAATTTAAAGAACTGCCGCATAGCTTGTACAATGCGGAAAAAAATCTTGCAAAACCAAATCTGCTTATTTTACGCATTCAACCAAAGGTAGGATTGTACTTTCAGTTTAATACAAAGGATTATGCAAGTCATTCGGGTATTATTCCCATTACGATGGACACCGGTGCAAGCGATGCGGCTCAGGGAAATACGCCCGAAGCCTATGAGCGTTTGCTCTACGATATTTTGCGGGGAGATGGCTCTCTCTTTTCTCGTTGGGATGAACTTGAAGCAGCCTGGCTTTTTGCAGATAAACTTATAGAATATCGCGAGCAAAAAAAGACAGACTTTCCCAACTATGCGGCTGGGACAATGGGACCAAAGCGCGCCTTTGATTTAATTGAAAAAGATGGTCGCTCTTGGGTAGATATGCACTAGGCGAAAAGGAGGATGCATATGATTTGTTTTAATCCAAAAGAAATTATTGATATTTCGATGCCCCTTGTTGAGGGGATGAAGGGGTATAAGGGACGGGAGGCAAAAAAGCCTCGCTTTGAAAATCAGGTAAATCATCAAACAGGGACTGTGCATGAAAGTTTGCTTTCGATGAATTTACACACGGGCACTCATATCGATACAAAGTTGCATATGATAGATGATGGAGAAAAATTGGAAGCGCTTGCAATTTCTGATTTTATTGCGGAAGCTATTGTTTTGGATTTTTCACATATTCAAAATGCAATAACTAAAACCGACATAGAAGAAAAAATAGCAAGCCTTGTGAAAAAAAATATATTAAAAAAAGGCTCGGTTACAACTATTTTGAAAGAGCTCTTTGTTATTTTAAAAACAAAAAATTCCTTTGAAGATATTCTTGAAGGAGCATTTATTTACTTACAAGAGGATGGTGCAGAATATTTGGCAAAGATGGGCTTGCGAGGAGTTGGCATCGATGCACTGGGGATAGAGCGAGACCAGCCAAATCATGGAAGCCACCTTGCGCTCATGGAAGAGGACATTCATATTCTTGAAGGCTTGCGATTGGGACATGTTGCAGAAGGCTGCTACACCTTGCTTGCATTGCCCTTGTCGATTATTGGTGTTGAGGCAAGCCCTGTTCGTGCGGTTTTATTTCCAAGCACGGAAACCACAAGGTGAAAAAAATGGAATACAAGGAAATAAAAAAACTTTCTGTTAGCTCTGCTGTCCTCAATCCACCACCGTCAAAGGCACATACGCTCCGTGCTCTTATTCTTGCTTCCTTATGCAAGGGAAGCTCGACCATAAAAAATGCCTTGCTTGCTGATGATCAAAAATATCTCATCGATTGCCTTAGAGCCTTGGGGGTCTCTATTTCTATAGAGCGAGGAGATGAGGGAGAAAATATTATACATGTTGAAGGGAAGGGAATTCCTTTTCACGTAGAAAATACAAAGCTTGACTGCGGAGAGTCCGGGGTCGCAATGAATTTTCTAAGCTCCCTAGCTTGCTTTGCAAATGAAACTCTAATTCTAAGCGGTAAGGAAGGCTTGTTAAAAAGACCCATAGATGATTTAACTTCTGCCCTTAAAAGCCTCGGTGTAGATATTTCCTTTTTAGATAAAGACGCTTATCCGCCTTTGAAAATAAAGCCAGGTTTGTTTAATAAAACTGAAGTCTCCTTGAGTGGGAAAAAAACATCTCAGTATTTTAGTTCCTTATCGATTGCAGGGGCTTTAAATCCCGAAGGACTTATTATTCATTGTATAGATGATTTAAGCGAAAAACCCTATCTTGATATTACACTTGAAATGATGAAAGCTTTTTGCGTGCTTGCTGTTCATGAAGACTATAAAACAATACGCGTTTTTCCGAAGCAAGAATTTCGTCCTCAAAAGATTCGCATAGAAGGAGATTATTCGAGCGCTTCGTATTTTTTCCTCGTAGCGGCTATTACGGGGATAGAAGTAAAAATGCCCTACCTAAAACCTGACTCTGTGCAGGGCGATAAAAAAATCATTGATTTTATGCAGGAGATGGGCTGTTCGATATGGGAGGAAGGCGATGCCCTTGTTGTGAAAGGCGGAAACTTAAAAGCGGTCGATATTGATTGTCTCAATACACCAGATATTGTGCCTACTCTTGCTGTTGCGGCAGCCTTTGCGGAAGGAGAAAGCATCTTGCGAAATATTAGCCAATTGCGCTACAAAGAAAGCGATAGAATTTCTGCAATACAGAGCGAGTTAGGGAAAATGGGTATAAAAACAGCACTTAAAGGCGAAGATTTATGTATTTTTGGTTCGCCAAAAGAGATACATTCTGCTATAATCGACTCACATAATGACCACAGGATCGCAATGAGTTTTGCAGTCCCTGGTCTCATTTTAGAAGGGCAGAAGATTATGCATCCCTCTTGTGTAGCAAAATCTTTCCCTCATTTTTGGGAGCTTTTTGATGGAATTTTTACACAATAATGCTGCAGAAAATGCTCGCCTGCAAAAAAGAAAAAATTCTCTTGCAGGCACCCTTGCAAAAACCTTGGGCTTTGTTTCTATCAGTTTTATTATACTCCTTCTTTTTTTAGCTCTAAATTCTTTTACGGTACAAGGCTATGCACGACTTATCAATGAAAGCGGAAAAATTCGCGGTGGTATACAGCGTGTTTTACAGCTTGACCCAGAATCCCAAGAATTTAGAGACATTGCAAATCAAATAGATGCATCGATTTATGAATTGCAAAAACTTGAAAAAAGCTGTCCCTTGCTGTATGGACGTTTTGACATAGATAAAATACTCTTAGTTCAAGAAAAATGGGAAGAAATTTCTATCCTGCTTGAGCAAAAAAATACAACTATGATCGAAGAAAAGAGCGAAGTTATTTGGCTTCTGTCAAACACACTTGTATTCTATGTGCAAGAAAAAGCCATAGATATAGCACAAAGATCTTATTATATTTTAGTGCTGTTTTTTTTATTGACAGTTATTATTTTGATTGTTCGTTATTTTACTTCCCGAGTTATCAAGGATAAGGTAGAATATCAAGCAAATTATGACTCGCTTACAGGGCTTTTTAATCGCTATTATTTTTACAAAGAACACGATGAGGCTATTCGAGATTTTTTTCAAGAGGGCATTAGCTTTGCACTTTGCATGATTGATATAGACCATTTCAAAACGGTGAACGATAGTTATGGCCATGATGTTGGAGATGAGGTGCTCCAATTTCTCTCTCGTACGATGGTACATACACTTCGCAAAAACGATATTGCCGTTCGCTATGGCGGTGAGGAATTTTTACTGCTCCTTCGCGATATAAATTCTACTGCTTGTTTTAATACCTGCGAGCGCCTAAGACATTGTGTAGAAGATGAATCAAAAAAAACAGGAGTACCCATAACAGTGAGCATCGGTTATGCAATGTTCACAAAAAACCTTAGCTCCGTTCAGCATATTTCAAATGTCGATAAGGCACTCTATGCATCAAAAGAAAAAGGGCGAAACCAAACAACAAATTTTAACGAGCTGTGATGAAAGGGGGTGATTGTTTTCGAGAAAAATAACCTTTATAAAACAGACTTCTACTCCTATACTGGGAGCAATAGGATGGATTAGTGCGAAATATAAAAAGTCAAAATTATTTAAAGCGGTGCAAGGAGGTGGAGGCTCTTTAAATTAGCGGCATGGACGCCGCTGGGACTTAGTTTACTCGTTTTGGTTTTGCTTGAGCAGTTAATTGTGAGGACAGGATTCACATGATACATGTTTTTTTACATCCGTGTAAAAAAACATTTTGACAGTTTTGCAAGCAAAACTGTCGAGGTGATTGTGCGCGACCTCCATGTCGCGAGACACAATAAAACAGGATACACAGGATGTAAAATAAAAACTTCTAGATTAGCAAGCGTTGCAAGGAGAGATGGGGTTTTAGGGGAAGAGGTATTCACTTTGCGGCATGGACGCCGCAGAGACTAAGTATGACAGTTTCGTTCCGAAACTGTCGAAGTTTTTTCTAACACGGATGTTAGAAAAAATGTAAGATGGTTCTCTTCCCCTAAGAAACGTAAGAATCTTGTTACTTCACTTCTAGACTTCATTTTCTATCAATTGTTCGAGGCTTTGTCTTTTTCGTATGCAGTCTATCTTTCCATCCTTCGTTTGCAAAAACTCGGCAATTTGTTGATGGGAGTTATAATTAAATGGGCTCATGCTTGAGGCGTAGGCTCCGGCTCCTCCAACGATGAGATATTCGTCTATCTTTGGCTCCATCATTTTTCGGGGGGATATAGAGTGGTCTTCGTTTAGGGTAAAGGAGTCGCCACTTTCGCAGCATCGTCCGACAAGCACTATTTCATCTTGGGCGTCGCTTGGTTTTGAGTGAATATCGCTGTAGCGTATTTTTCCTTCTGTGTTGAGAATTGCAAAGGGATGTTCTGAGCCGTAAAGGAGTGGGCGAGTGAGGACTTCCATACCTCCGTCGAGGAGGGCAAAGGTAAAGCCGTCTTCTCCAGTGCGTTTTATATCCATGACGCGTGTAACAAGGTTTCCAGCATTTGCCATAATGAAGGTGCCTGGTTCTACCTCGGTATGAAGTTTTTTGCCTGTTTTTTTCGCGTAGTCTTCAAGAGCTTTTTTTGTTGCTTCTCCCAAGGCTTTTATGTCGGCATTTTCCTCATCATTCATGCGGGCAACACGAAAGCCTCCGCCAAAGTTTGCTATATCAACCTGTGGAAAATAACTTTCTATAAGAAAGAGTTCTCGGAAAATATTTTCCTTCCAGGCTTCTGGGTCTCCACCAGATCCAATATGTACGTGAATTCTTTTTATATCTAGGCCATATTCTTTTATAATAGCCTTCGCTTCATCGATATTTGAAAGATGGATTCCAAAACTCGAGTATTTATCTCCTGTGTTTCTTGTAACCGATTCTCCCGATCCAACTCCTGGATGAATTCTAAGTCCTATAGAAATATTTTCTTTCGAAGCAAAGGGAGCTATTTTTTTTAGCTGCGTCAAAGAGCAGGCATTGTACTGAAAGCCTTTTTTAAGCAATGCTTGTATATCCAAAAGTTCAGCATCTGTTGCCACTTCTTGAGTTGTAAGTAGTATTTTTTCAGGTTTTATTCCTGCTAGTATTGCGCGTTTTACTTCGTTTAGTGAGGAGGCGTCAAAATGGAGTCCTTCTTCATCGATTATTTGAATGAGGCGCTTTGTGGAATTTGCCTTTAGCGCATAGCGCACGGTGAGTCCAAAGGCGTTGGGCATAGCGAGCATATCTTGGCATCGCTCTCGTATAGATGCCTCGTCATAGATGTAAAAAGGTGTGGCTGTTTTTTTTGCTGCATCCAAAATAGCAGAGGGACTTACTGCACTTTTATTTATCTTGTTCATTGCTATGCTCCTCTATTTCTATAAGAATTCTATAAGAAGTTTTTAATTAAATCTTCTCGACTCTGTGGTGAAAGATATGCAGGGGCTATGTCGAGTGCGGTAATTGCTCCCGTCTTTCCTTCTTTTGCGAGGCGGTAGACTGCGCGTGCATGTGCGACGAGTATGGATGCGGTTGCTTCCGAGTTGCTTCCCCAGATGTTTGTATACTCAATGCGTGCAGAATTTCCACTTCCAGTTGTTCCCGCTCCTATAACAAGCCCATCATGAGGAAATCCTTGATGCTTTGTTTCGAGCTCTTCTTTTGAAACAAAATGCACGAGGGTTTTGTAGCCTGCAAAATAGCCAGGCATTGTTTTTATTGCTTCTTCTATTTTTGCCGTATCGGCGCCTTCTTTTGCAACAACAAAGCATTCTCTCCAGTGCATGTCGCCTGGCTTGAGACTCGGGTTTTCGCCTCGTCGCACTTTTTCGATAGACTCTGAAATCGCATGCGTGTATTGCCGAGCATCGAGGACACCTGCTATTCGCCGGAGTGCATCGGAGTGTCCCATAGAAAGTCCGCCTTTTTCACTTGTGCCATAAAAGCCATAAGTTTTGGCTCCTGGAATAAAGGCATTGCCGAGCACTCGCTGCACAGAAAAGGTTCCTGGGTCCCAGCCTATGGATATGCAAGAAAGATGCTCTGTCTTTTTTGCAGCCTCATCCATTGTTTTATAATACGCATATGCTTCGCTATGATTATCGTAACTGTCAAGGGTGTGAATGTATTGGGCATAGACTGGTCCTTGTTCTGGAAGGTCAGATTTTGAGCCCCCACAGAGTATAGCAACGTCTGCTCCTTGCAGTTTTTCAAAATCATCGGAAGCGTAGATAGGGTAGCTCTCTCCTATTTCTGCTCTAACGCGATCAGGAGATCGAGAGAGAATACAGGCAAGCTCCATATCTGAGTTTTTTTTAATTGCTTCTAAAACACCACGACCAATATTTCCATAGCCAATGACCGCAAGTTTTATTTTTGCCATTTTTTTTCCTTTTTTATTCCATAGCATAGCCAGGATTTGCATCGGTAGCTATCTCGCCTTCTTCATCTAAAAGAGCCTTATACACAGGCCAGAGCCTAAAAAAACTCTCCCATGTTTCACTCGATATAATTTTGAGGTTTTTAAGGCCGCGTTTTTCTATAACTGCAGGGATTTTTTTTGCATCGAAATTTTTGGGATTAAAACCCTTAGAAGCAATCGCCCATGTCCACATTCCGCCGTACATTCGCACATGACTCACCATTTCTTGTACGCTAGGAAAAACCGCCTTGAGCGTATGCATTATTCTTTGAAAGGTTTTTAGTCGTAAATCTGGGGACTCGGCGTGCATTATAAAAAAAGCTTCATCATCTTTTAGAAGACTAGATACTATTTCAAAAAACTCCTTTGTGTACAAGGCAATGCAGGGACCTTCTGGATCAGTCATATCCATAAAAATGGCGTCGTAGGTTTTCCCTTCTTTTTGTGCATTTTCAACAAAGGCTCTACCGTCTTGAATATGGAGCTTTACACGCTCGTCATTAAAGGCATCTCCCCCCAGCTCTGGTAAATGTTTTTTACAAAAATTGATAACGCCTTCGTCAAGTTCAACAAAGTCGAGACTTTCAATGCTAGGATGCCGCAAAATTTCTTGTGCAAGGGCGCCATCTCCCCCACCGATAACAAGGGCTTTTTTGGGGTTTTTATGCGCCAAAAGCGGTACATGCGCCATCGGCTCGTGGTACTGATACTCTTGTGCCTCGGTTAATTGCGTTATTCCGTCGAGTAAGAGCGCCTTGCCAAATTCTTTGGTTTTTACCACATCTATTTTTTGCCATTGGGTTTTTGCAGATTGCAATTTTTTTTCTACATCAAAAAACCAACCGCCACCAGAACTCGTATGTTCAAAGTGCATCGTGCGTTTTTTTGAAAATACATTTATAAATTTGCGCATTCAAAAATCTCCTGTATTTCCTTCGTGAGCATCTTTTTTACGCGAGAACGCTCCGTTTCTGTTAGCTCATGTATTTCATCACCAAAAAGATAGTCGTCGAGATTGAGATTCTTTTTCCGCATCTTTGTATGAAATATCGTATCCGATAAAATATTTATATCGTAGGCTAGATAATCAGCAAGCACATCTTCATCGATATAGTCTTGAATAGAGCTGATATCTTGGTCAATAAAAATCTTGTTTCCGCGTGTATCTCGTGTAAAACCGCGAACCCGATAATCCATGAGTACTATATCGGAATCAAAACTATCGATAAGATAGTGTAGGGCACGAAGGGGACTAATCATACCACAGGTTGACACATCTATGTCGACACGAAATGTCGCTAAACCAGTTCGAGAATTGTACTCAGGATAGGTATGCGCTGTGATATGGCTTTTATCAAGGTGCCCACAAACGAGGCTTTCCTTGACATATTCTGCGGGATGATCTTCGTTTATCAAGGCAACAACACTTGCGCCTCGCGGGTCATAATCCTGTGTGGATATATTTACCAACTTTGCATCGATAATACGCGTTACTTCTTCAATAATCGTCTGCAAACGTTTTGAATCGTATTCTTCATCGATATACTCTAGATAGTCAATTTGTGACTTTTCAGAATGTGCATAGGACACATCATAAATATTAAAACTCAATGATTTAGTAAGATTGTTAAAACCCTCTAATCTAATTTTTTGTCCACGGACTCGCTTGATCAATTCGCATAAGCCTCCATAATTTTGCTAAGATGGTTTGTGCAAAAAATGTGATTTTCTACTTGAACAATATACAGAATTATTAGACTTTTAACAAGACATCTAAACTATTAAACCTTTGGCCGCTAAAGTTTTGTAAAATATAGACTAAAAAATCTTGGGTTTCATAAAAAAACGCTTCTTCAAGGACAATATCTCGGCTAACTCGAGGAGCTTCCGTTGTGATAATACGTAAATAATCGACAACTTCCTTGTGTAAAAAAAATCCCTTGGATTCTGAGCCTAGAGAAGAACAGTGCGCACAATAAAACGAAGATTCCGCTAAGCTAAAAAACACTTTTTGCGTATTGTAAATCGAACATACCGAGGTGCCGCAAGATGCACATTCGCAAGGGTCAGGTTGCATACCCATGGTGTTCAAAAAGCGCCAGATAAAACGCAAGAGAGCATGGCGAGCAGCTTCTTCGTTTACGAGGCAAAGCCCATCTAAAAAAGAATTCACATAGAGCCATAGCTGTTCTATATCTCCCCCTCCATGGGTTTTTATCACAAGTTCTGAGCAGAGATTTGCAGCACAGGTTTTAAAAAGATTTTCACGTATCTCTGGGCGATATGAGTGAATTGCAAAGTCGGAGATTTTCGTCGCTTGCTTTACTTCATCGGTATATAGATATATTTGCCCACAATGAAAGGGCGAGACAAGAGCACGCATCTTACTTTTTGGACCGCCATATAAGGTAGCCCAGATAAGCCCCCTGCTGCGAGTTAAAAGTGCAACACTTCGATTATCTTCCCCCATGGATTTTACTTGTAAAACAAGAGCCTCCGTTTGCCAATGCCTACTCATCGCTTAATTATCGATCCTAAAGCGCGCACCACAGTGAATATTAAAAGAAGGTGTGCTTTGTATTTTCTCGCTCAAGCGGAAAAGATTACTTTCATAGGTAAAAAAATAAGAACCCCATTTTTTAAAATTGAGCGTAATTTTCCCACCGAGGCGAAAAAGAAAATCGAGTTCTAAAACATTGTTTGTATTGATAAAAAAGTCAGATGAAAAAAGCAAGCCGAGCGCAACAAAACTCTTTTCATCAAAACCCATTATTTCAGTCTTTGATGTCAAAACGAGGTTATGTTTTACTTCTTGTATTTGTACGTATGTTATGTCAGCAAAGGCTTCGAGTGAGGCATTTGTATTTTTGCTGGAGAGGTAGATTTTTCCATTTTGACTAATATTTTGCGCGAGATTTTCTGGTGAAAAACTTGCATAGTATGAAAGACCTAAAAAGCTTTCTTTTTTTAGATCTACTCGTGCATCCACGATAAAACCAGGTGAAATCAGGGCATCACGAATATCGTACATGATACCACCGCCGAGGTGGAAAAATGAAAATGCAAAATCTGCTGTGGAAAAAGCGGTGTAGTTATGCTTATTAGATTGTAAAATTTTTGCTCCAATCTCTATGCCTGAAGCGATTTCTTCCGTGATGTCAAATGATAGAGCAAAAGAGGGCTCGTATTGTGCAGAGGAAAAATCGAGAAAATGACTTGTAAAACTAAAATCTAAAGAAAATACCTGTGAAAAGCTAATAAAAGAGAAGATTATACAAATGAAAATCTTTTTTTTTATCATAACTGCGCTTTATATCCTATTGAAAGACTTGTGCTTTCGATAGCTCCATCGAAGCTTGTAAAGTCGAGAATCTTGCATTTAATAGCAGCATTGAGAGAGCCACCTCCGATATCAGCTTTTATATACGGAGCAATTTGTATTGCTAAGTCATCCTGTGAGAGTGCAAATGTTGATTCAGGAGCAGAAAAGGTCGTGTGCACACCGATTTCGCCTTGAAAACCAAGGTTTGCAAAGGTGCTGTAGAAAAGTGAAACATTTACACCGAGTGGATTTTCTATATAAAAGAGCTTTTGTGCAACCTGTGGCGGAATATTGAACAAGCTAAAAGCAATCCCTAGGTTTTTTGTTTTAAATCGAGGTTCAACGAGAAGCGTGATATCTTTAAGCGCAATAATTTCTTCACTAATATTTTGGTTTGGTGAAAAAACAAGTTTAATAAGACCTGCTTGTAGTAAAAATGAAGAGGTGTATGAGCTTCCAACAAAGAGACTTAAGCCTGCGTGGAAATCTGCCTTTCGTATAAGCAATATAACCTCTTCATCGTCAGCATCGTATTTTTCAAAGGGAAGGGTAAGTCCCGCACTTAGATCGAAAATAAGCCAGGGCCAAGCACCTGCAAATCGAGCATCGATGTTTAAGCTTGTATTATCGTCATCCCCGGGAATATTTGATGCAATATTGAGCTTATTATAGTAAAAATACAGGGCTGTTGCAAAATTGTCTCTTGCTTTGAGCGTGTATGATGCACCTAAGCCAGACATGGGATAGAGTTGAGCGCTAGAAAGGCTTTGGCTTGTTTCAAGAATGCGTGATGTAAAACTGGGAAGCCCAAAAAGACGTCGTAAAAATAAATCCGAGCCAATAGGGTCTGTTTCTCCTATAAAAACGCTTGCAAGCTGGCTTATCGTTCTGAGACTCCCTACGTATGTGAGAGAAAGTTCATTTAAGCTAAAATATGCAGGGATATCTTTGAGAAAGTTATCACCGATTATGGAATCGGTGATAACTGAAAATTCAGTGCGTATGAGTAGATTTTGTGAAAGGTCTATTTGGCTTGAGAAAAAAGCTTCTGCAAATAGGTCAGGCAGCTCATATTGCGGCATAGGCTGAATAAGAAAACCAGCACCAATGATTCCATTGGAAGATGGGGCTGCATAGCCTTGGAAACCTACAAAAAAGAGGGCAATGACGAGAAATAGCTGTTGTATCTTTGTATTATATCTTTTTTTCACTGTTTACTCCAAAAATGAAAAATATCTACCTTTTATAGTGTATCGGCAGATTTTTATATTTTCAATAGGAAAGGTGAAAATAGAAGTATAAAAAAAAGAAAGCATTTTATACTCTATTTATCTTGACTTATATATATTAACTGGTAAAATAATGTATATGAGTGATTACCTTGATTTAAATAATGAAGAACTTTTAAAAGACTTCTTTAGTGAAGCTGAACAACAAGTGCAGGCTCTTGAAAGCAATATTCTTGTTATTGAGACAGACCCTTCAAACACTGAGGCTATAGACGAAATTTTTCGTGCTGCACATACTCTTAAAGGCGGTTCAGCAACGGTTGAAATGCACGAGCTCTCAGGTTTTACTCATGTTGTAGAGGATTTACTCGATGTCTTGCGTGCAAAGAAAATCTCTGTTAGCGAAGGGGTTGTTGACACCTTACTCAATGCAATAGACGTCATCAAAGAAATGTTACAGTGTCGATCAAATGGTAGTGTGTACACTGACGATGTTGAACCACTCAAAGAAACCTTAAAATCTTTTATCCCCGCAAAGGGAGAAAAAACAAAGTCGACACCACCTAAATCCCTCGCTTCTTTTCAAACTCCTCAGCATACCACATCGCCTGCGTTGCCGACTATGCAAGACCCTGCTGAGCTTTTAAGCGAGTATGATTTGCTAGAGCTCAATGAGTCGAGACCAAGCGATGATCCTGTTTGGGGGATAACGGTTCTTTTTGATGAATCGAATCCAATGAATTCCGTTGGCGGTATTCAAGTTTTCTCTGCATTAAAAGATAAGGGTGCTGTTTTAAAAACAATTCCCGACTTTGATGTTCTCTACGATGATGAATTTCATGAAAAAGTCGTATATTTTATAAGCTCTGCATTGAATGCTGAGCAACTTGAAGATGCAGCTTTTATGGACGATGTAACCTTAGCTGTTGATGCAAAAAAAATTGACTCTCAAAAATCGACCTTTAGTAGTTCTGAGAAGAGTTTTAAAGATACGCCCACTCCTACTTCTGCAGCAAAATACGAAGAATCGCGACAAGAAATAGCTGCGTCCATCGAGGCAAAACAAAGTGCCAAAGAAGTATCTGCATTTAATGAACATATTCAAGAAGAAACAGACGCTCTGGAAAAGAAGAAAAAAGCAGCCCCAACAGGGCAACAGACAAGCACCAGTAGTATTTTACGTGTTGATTCAAAACGAATTGATTATCTTCTCAACCTTGTCAGTGAAACAGTTATTACGAAGGCATCGTTTAACCAAATTACTATGCAAATGGGTGATTTACAAACACAACTTGCAAGTACTCAAGCCGTATATAGAGAAAAAATTCGCTCGCTTTTTGATAAACTACCGAGTTTTATAGAAACTTTAAAAGAGGGAGAGACGACAAAGGATATTCGAACCCGCATGAACACAGAATATGCGGATATGTATTCTGTCTTTGATACCTTTGATTCTTCTTTTAAGGGGGCAAATACAAAACTTCGCTCTGCAACACAAAACCTTGGAAGAATAGCAGGTGAGTTGCAAGAAGGCGTTATGAAAATACGCATGGTTCCTGTAAATCAGATTTTTTCTCGTTTTCCACGAGTTATTCGGGATTTGTCTCGTGACCTTGATAAAAAAATTCACCTTGAAATAGAAGGTGAAGATACAGAACTTGACAAATCTGTTATAGAAGATCTACTCGATCCTATTATGCACTGTGTTCGAAACTCAATAGACCATGGTATAGAACGGCCAGAGGAACGTGCTAAAAAAGGAAAGAGCGAAGAAGGAACAGTGCTTTTGAAAGCCAGCAACGAAGGAAATATGATTGTAATCGATGTTCAAGATGATGGTGCTGGTATTGACGTAGAAAAGGTCAAACAAAAAGCGGTTGAACGCGGTTTAATTCATCCAAACAAGATTTTATCAGACCATGAGGCACATCAACTTATCTTTGAAGCTGGTTTTTCAACTGCTGCAAAGGTATCGAATGTTTCGGGACGTGGCGTTGGCCTTGATGTTGTAAAAACGCAGATTGAAAAACTCAATGGTTCTGTTGTAGTTAGCTCTGAGCCAGGAAGTGGTACAAAGTTTAGTATTCGCCTTCCATTGACACTTGCTATTATTCAAGGTTTACTTATTCGTGTTGGTAAAGAAGTGTATTCTATACCGATTGCCTCCGTACTCGAAAGCCATCGTGTTCAATATGAAGATATTCAAACTATCGATAACTATGAAGTCTTTAACGTGAGAAATGAAATTATTTCTGTTTTACGATTGAACCGACTCTTTGGTATAAAACAAACAGACGACGAAGATTTTTGTTTTATTGTTATTGTTGGCTCAGCAGAGAAAAAAATCGGCATCATGGTAGATGCGCTTATAGGAGAGGAGGACGTCGTTATAAAACCGCTACGAGATCAGTTTACGGTATCTCCAGGGATTGCTGGTGCTTCGATTCTAGGCGATGGATCCGTTTCATTGATTATCGATGTTTCAAAATTGTTAGAGTTGGGCGTAAAGCAAGAATTAAGTGCACGTGAAGCCTTAGAAATAGGTATATAGGAGGTAGATATGGAAAACACGATTGAACAAACTCTTATGCAGGAAACCTCTTATGACATAGAAGATCAAAACGATAAAATAAGTATTATCGATTTTAAAATGATTACCTTTTCTCTTTCAGGAAAGGATTATGCAATAGATATAATGAAGGTAAAGGAAATAGCAAAGGCTGGACATTTTACCTACGTGCCTAACACTTCTTCTTTTGTCCTCGGCGTACATAATCTTCGCGGAGACATTATTCCCATTATTGACTTGCGCATCTTTTTCAATATTCCTGTTGAAGAGCGAAAGGATGATGATTTAGAAAACCTCATTGTTGTGAGTGTTGGTGAGCAATCTTTCGGTGTTGTAGTAGATCATATCGATAAGGTTGTTGGGATTCAACAATCAAGCATCCAACCGCCGCATCCGCTTTTTGGCGATATAAATATAAAATATATTTCGGGTGTTGTTGAAAATGCTAATCGTTTATTTATTTTACTCGATATCGATCGCATTTTTGGATTACGACAGGCTCCTACTGTTGAAAGCGCTAAAGAGCAAGAGCATTTTTCTCCTGCACAAAAAACAATTGCAGATCATAAGCCTACACAAAAACAAGAAACCCCCGTTTTATTAGAACATAAAGCGAGCGATCTTGACTATAGCTTCCTCGTTGAAGACCTTAAAGTGCGGAAAAGTTTTAATCTTTCTCTTATAAATGAAGCGTGGATCAAGTCGCGCTACATGAAATGGCTCGATGAGCGTGATGCAGAAAATATCCAATTTAATAGCGATGAAGATGCTGAGCTTTTTTTAAAACCCTTTGCATCGAAGTTTTCTCATGATTTTTGGGAAGAATCATATGCAGAGCAATTATATAAGGCCCTTCCCGAAAATACCGCAAAACAGATCACTGTTTGGAATCCAGGTTGTGGAAAAGGTCATGAATCTTTTTCTCTTGCCTGTGTTTTAAAAAAGAGATATCCAGAAGCACGAATTCGTATCTACGCACAAGATACAGACCTACTCGCCGTTTCAAGCGCACAAATGCTACGCGTGCCGCAAAGTCAAGCTGAAAATTGGTATGCTCCTTTTTTAACAAAAACAGTTAGTGGCGAACATGTTTTTAATGCTGACATTACAGAAATGCTTTTTTTCGAATATCATGATATAACGCACAATAATGCGCTACCAAATGTAGATATAATTTTTTGTCGCGATGTCCTGTCTTATTTAGATAAAGAAAAACAAGAGATCGTGTTGGAAGATTTTGAAGATAAATTGAAAGGTAATGGTGTTTTAATAATTGGTGAAAATGAGGTGTTAACGAATTATGTTGATTGGCATAGTAAAGAGGTGGCATCAATTACGATGTACACAAAGTAACAAATAATATAAAATAATTTAAAGGGGAACATAATGAGAGTCGAGTATATTAATCCGTTTGTCGAAACTGCGTATAGTATCTTGGTAGAAGTTTTAGGTGGTGAAGTAAAACGGGATAATCTCTATTTAAAATCAACTTCGATGCCTGTTATGGGGGTAGCTGCCCTCGTTGGTTTGGCTGGAGATGTTGAAGGTCGTGTTTTATTTGACATGTCAATGGAGACAGCATTAAATATTGCATCGAAAATGAACGATGAAAAAATAGATACCTTTGATGAATTAGCAAAGGCTACAATAACAGAGCTGGCAAACTTAATTACAGCACAGGCTGTAACAAAGTTGCACGAGTTAGGTTTTAAGTTTGATCTTACACCACCTGCCTTATTTACAGGTGAGAGGATGGAAATTTCAGATCAAAATGTTGAGGCTTTAATTGTTCCAATGATAACGGAACAAGGTAAAATAGAAGTAAATGTCGCTATACGTGAGCGAATGTAAAAAGGAGTGGTAGGCTATGAAGACAAAACAAGATTTTCCTTCAATTAATGAGCGTCCACCTGATGGTTTAAAAGACGATGGTACCAAGGTACGCGTTCTTGTTGTAGACGACTCCATTTTCGTTGCAAAACAAATTGGGCAAATATTAAGCAGTGAAGGTTATGAAATAGTTGCTACAGCAGTAGATGGTAAAGAAGGTGTAGATAAGTACAAGGATATGTTTCCAAATGTAGACATTGTTACAATGGACATTACGATGCCGAGAATGGATGGAATTACGGCTTTAGAGCAAATTATGGCTTTTGATAAAAATGCGAAGGTCGTTATGATAAGCGCTCTTGGCAAAGAAGAGCTTGTAAAAAAAGCCCTTCTCTTAGGTGCCAAAAATTATATTGTAAAACCATTAGATAGGAAAAAAGTCTTAGAGAGAATTAGTTCTGTCTTAAAGTAAAAGATTTTTTTATGTTTTGTTGTAAGCTACTAATTATTGTTGAAAAAGCAATACTTAGTAGCTTTTTTTGTACTTGACCTAATCTTTGTTTTTTATTAGTATATAAACAATTAGGGCGATTAGCTCAGCTGGTTAGAGTACAAGCTCGACACGCTTGGGGTCATTGGTTCGATTCCAATATCGCCCAAAAAAAAGAACTGTCTGTATAGGCAGTTCTTTTTTTTATTAAAACAATTGTAATTTTGCTTTTTAAAAAGATTAGTTGTTTACACGCTCGACGTATTCGTTTGTCTCGGTGTTTACCATAATCTTTTCATCTTGTTTAATAAACAAAGGAACGCGAACAGTTAATCCAGTTTCTGTAACAATTGGCTTTGTTGCACCTGAAACGGTGTCGCCTTTTATATAATTTTCACTTTCAGCAACAATAAAAACCATCTTTGGTGGAATTTTCACATCGATAGGTTCTTCTTCCCAGATAACAACAGGATAGGACTCGCCTTCTTTAAGATAATACTGCAAGGTATCATTTAGAGTATAGGGTACGTTTATAGTGTCAAAAGTAGTGTTGTTCATAAAAACAAAGTTTTCACCATCAGAGTACTGGTACTGTGCATCTACAGTTTCCACTACCGCATCTTCGACCATGTCTGGTGTTTTTATTGTTTGTGTTAAAACAGAACCATCTTTGAGATTTTTCATTTTAACTCTTGCAAAAGCAGAACCTTTTCCCGGGTTCACAAATTCTCTCTCTACCACGAGATAGGGTGCGTTTTTTATGAGTAAGACTGTTCCTTTATTTATATCTCCACCTCTAATCATTCAATTCCTCACTTTCTATGTATTTTTCTCTATAATTATACAAAAAAAACGACTTTATGCCAATACTCTGTTTTTGCAGATATTTTTTTTAAAGAAATCCTTGTTCTGAAAAACTAAGATAGCCTTGAGAGCTCACAATTAAATGATCCAATACTTGAATATTTAAGATTTCGCCTGCTTTTTTAAGTTGTTTTGTTACCTCGATATCATTATTTGAGGGGCTTAAATTTCCCGAAGGATGATTATGACAGACTATAATTCCGCATGCCCTCTCTTTTAGAGGCTCGCAAAAGACTTCCCGCACATCAACAATAGATTTATTTACGGAGCCCTTACTTGTTTCACGAATTTTTATAACCTCATGTGCGCCATTGAGAGATGCGCACCAAAAAGATTCATTTGGGGCTAGTGATATATGCATAAAAAAAGGGAGAATATCTTCAGGGGAGCGGATAATACTCGTGTTTTTTGCATGAAATCGTTTCCCCAACTCTATTGCAGCTCCTATAAGCGTTGCTTTTGATGGACCTATCCCGGGAATTTCTTTCAATGCTTGGGCGTAATCAGAAATACTTGGGTTTCTAATAATCACCAATACCTTTTCTGCAAGTTCATCGACGGGACAACCTTTTATTCCATTGCCTATAAGCATCATGAGAAGTTGGTGGTCGTTTAAGTCTGAAAAACCGTAGTGCAGCGCTCGTTCGCGAATTTGTGGTTTTCCGTTTTCATCATTTAAAATAGGATTTGTTGTCTTATACATGTTTCCTGTTTTCATTTTGCCTCCTACATGTATTATTGGTTTTTTGCACGAGTTTTATGTATTTTAAAATAAAAAAACCGATATATAAAAAATATGAATACTAAAAATAACTATACAATACAAAAGCAGCTTGTTTCGATGATTTTTTCCTTTTTTCTTCTTTCTTTTCTCCTTTCGTGCCTTAGTCCTCCACAGATTGCAATCGAAAAAGAGGAGAAAAAACTCTCTCGTCTCATCTGTATGAAGGGACTTTTAGAGCCAAGGGAATTGTCCCATTTCTTTATGCAGGAAAATCCTCATGCAGATGCACAAAAGGTATGGGCGCTTGCAAACTTCTATGTAAAAGAAGCCCAGGATGAGGGGATAAACTCAGATATTGCCTTTGTGCAAATGTGTTTGGAAACAGGTTTTTTGCGTTTTGGTGGCTTAGTTAGCGAAGATATGAACAATTTCTGTGGCTTAGGTGCTATTAGTAAAGAGGAGCCAGGATTGCGTTTTCCTAGCATGGAAATAGGAGTTCGCGCACACATTCAGCATTTGCAAGCTTATGCCTGCACGAGGGATTTACAAAAAGAACTCGTCGATCCGCGCTATAAATGGGTGCAACCACGCGGTAAATCACCTTCGATTTATGGGCTTGCGGGAACTTGGGCGAGTGACCAGGCCTATGGAGAAAAACTAGATGCACTTTTAGCGCGATTGGAAAGACTTTCTTTTAACTAATTGTTGTTCCAAAAAAATCTTTTTCTTCTAAAATTGCCTTTGTATTGTCTATATTTCGACCGCCAGCACAAATGACCTTTAAGCCGAGCGACTCTGCTTTTTTACTTGCAATGGGATCAAAGGGAGTGTTTTTTCCCGGAGTCCATTCATCACCAACCATGGCGCGAAATGTTTCCCATGAAATACTATCAAGCGGTTTTGCCTCAGGATTTAATTTGGGGTCATCGGTATAGACTTTTTCAATGTTTGATAAGTTGACAAGGGTTTTTGCCTCAAAGCGTTCTGCCAAAAGGGTCGCAATATTGTCTGTTGAAAAGCCCGGCTTCCAGCCAGCTGCTACAAGAACGCGACCAGAGAATGTAAGCGCTGCGCTCGGGTCTATTACTACTTCGTCGCTGCATAAATCTCCGAGGCTTGCTTTTATAAGCTGCGCATTGAGTCGTGTTGCCATTATACCTATCCAATCGGCTTCGTTGTTGTTTTTAGTATCATCGTTGACGATTGTCTTATAGGCATTTTGGTAAAGGCGTGCAGGACCACCGCCACCGATTACAAGTATGAGTTTTCGCTTTATATCTTTATTTAGGTATTCTTTTACAAGAGAAAGAAACTGAGAAATAAAAGCAAGATCGGGTTCTTGTGGCACAACAATCGAGCCACCGACAGAAAGGACTTTAATCATTAATACACTCCATTTACATATATTGGGCTCCAAAAACTGCTATAGCTTAGAATTTGGGCTGAGGCTTCCTCCCAAATTGTTTGCAAAGCATAGGAGCGATTTCTCGTAACAATTTTTCCCGTTTGGTTTGTTGGTTTAATAGTGTTTAATCCACGTGAAAAGGCTATGTGTTGCGAATCAATGTTGCCAAAATAAAAATCAGTATCTTTTTTTTCGTTTATGTGAAACCCTTGATACTCTAAACCAAGTGCTAAGGACATATCGACTGGAAACCAACCAAAGTTTTCGAGATAGATTTCTGTCCACCAGTGATTTTTTGCGTTTAAGTGTGCGTCGATTAAAACTCCGGCAACAGGAAGGCAAATAATTTCAGCTGCTCGGCAAAGACTGGTAAATAAAAGAGCTGCTTCATAGCTATCAAGTGTTTTTAATTCGAGGGCAAACTGTAAATTTCGCTCATTTTCTCGTAATTCAACATCGAGTGTAAATTTTTCCTTAATATAATCAAAAATACGTCTTGCCTTTGTATAGACATTGGTAGTGCCCTTTGTTATCTTCTTTGCTAGTTCTTGTATTTCTGCTTTATCAGATACAATGAGACTGTTTGGCTTTAGGTATTCTGCGTACATACTTAAACTTTTATCAGAATAGGGGAGTATTTCTTTTTCTGCAATTTGTGTTTCAAGTGAGCGTGCGAGAACGACAAAGTTATGGTTAACTTCAATTTTTTCAGTAATGCCTTTTGAAATAGGGAATTGATGCACTATCGTGCCCATGTGATCGGCGATAGTTGGCTCAGGATTTGATTGCGTTATCTCTATAAGTTCTTGCAATGATGAATATACAGGCCTTGGAATGCGCAAGGTGAGGGTGCCTTCCCCTATAGTTTCAATATCTGTCATATCGCCGTGTAGGCTGAGAAGATAGGTGTTTTTGTTCTTATGTGTTTTTGTACCGACCCTCGTATCTATTTGAATGGGGAAAAAATTACTTTTACCCGTATCTGTTTCCACATAGATAGAGCCACTTTGTGCGCCATCTGGAACACGCAGGCGTATCTGTTCATCACTCCAAAAATCATAGTCTGGGTTTGTCTCTGAACAAGCAATATATTCAGTTGTATCGTCTTCTGTATCACTCAAGGAAAAATATACTTTTGAGCTACCGCGGAGGGAAGAAAAATTTGCTCCTTGAATACTTATGAGGTTTCCAACTGCAGGTTTTTTTTCAGAAACACTGCTAATACGTGGCGTATGTAAGGCGCTTTCTTTTTTTATGAGGATAGGTATGGATTGCCTATTTGCAAAATTTTTGGGCTCGCTTCGTCCTGCCTTTGTAACAACATAGACCAAACCATCTTGTATATTGGCAGGTAAAGTGAGACGTATAGAGTTTTCAGACCACTCGAGGTAACTTGATTGTGTAAGCGGGTTACCACCTATTTCTACATACGAATCATTTTGCTCTGCACCAAAAAACTGCCCAGTAAGCGTAAATATATCTCCTGGATTTGCGATTTGCGGGCTAATACCGTAAAGATGTGGCGCCTTTTGTATACCTCTTGAAAAAAAGACAAGAACGAAAAAGACAATAAAAATAAGCAGAAGAAGGCTTATAAATCGCAGTGAAGGATATTTTCGAAAAATATAGCGTAGCTTTTGTGTAAAACTCAAGGCAGGAATCTACCTTTTGTATAATACGATGTTTGATAGAAATCCGAATTTGTTTTTTGGAAAGAATCTGTCTTGTCAAATATTTTTATTTGAATATTGCTTGGTTCATTTAAAGTTGCAGGTCGAAAGATATCTACTGAGTTTACCAAGTTTTGATTGAATTCTAATGTAGATTTATTTGCAGTGTAGGACGCTGTTTGTAAGGCTTCTGAAAGGGAGCCTTCAGCAACGATTCCTTTTGTAGCGATAAGTCGGGATGTGGGGTTGATCGTATGTAAGGTTGGAGTAAAAGCATCGGATTCTGCCTGTTTAAACTTTAAGGGAATAAAAATTCCGATAATCAAGGCTGCAGCGATGGCTGGAAGAGCATGCTTGAGAGTACGCATACCATCATTTCGTTTTGTGTATTTTGTATTTTCTTGAAATTGCACAAGCCTTTGCAGTTTTATAAAGCTTTCATCGAGTTCTGCTTTTGTAAACTGTATTGCTTCTGCATCTTCGTGTAGAATTCTTGTTATGGACTGCATGTTTTCGTAGTTTTTTTTGCAAGCTATGCAGTCGTCGAGATGCTGGCGATATTCTGTTTCATACTGCTTGGGTATTTCACCATCGAGGTATATTGAATAGCCATCTGAATTAGGGCATGTAGACATCGTCTTCTCCTAAAATTTTTGAAAGCCTCTCTCTTGCTCGAAAAACGCGTACTTTAACGTTTCCTTCTGTTATACCGAGCACTCTTCCTATCTCTTTATAATTCAATTCTGCGTATTC
>Ga0255347_1001376_pt1 | contig 39753 bp, 31 predicted proteins | sample wastewater_treat_2_FD_192479 | JGI IMG/M metagenome (GOLD analysis project Ga0255347, IMG submission 192479) | Wastewater microbial communities from Lulu Island WWTP, Vancouver, Canada - plant24 | ecosystem: Engineered > WWTP > Wastewater > Unclassified | place: Canada: Vancouver, British... | reverse complement strand
CCGAGCGTATCCTATTTTATGCAGGGCGCACGCACCGTCTCGGAAACGTAGACGAAGGCAACACTGTCACCGACTGGATGCTACAAGAGCGCGAGCGCGGTATTACGATTACCAGCGCCGCGATCACCTGCGCCTGGCGGAATGTGCGTATAAACCTGATAGACACGCCGGGGCATGTGGATTTCACGATCGAAGTTGAACGCTCACTGCGCGTGTTGGACGGCGCCGTGGGCATTTTTTGTGCCGTCGGCGGGGTGCAGCCGCAGTCGGAGACGGTCTGGCGCCAAGCGGACCGTTACCATGTGCCGCGGATTGCGTTCATTAATAAGATGGACCGTATGGGCGCCGATTTTGAGGCCTGCGTGTCGGAGATACGCACGAGGCTCAAGGCCAACCCGGTGTGTTTGCAGTTGCCGATCGGGCAGGCCGCGGAGTTCAGCGGCTTGATCGACCTGCTGGAGATGAAGGCTTTGGCGTTTGACGAGGGCAGCGAAGGCCGGGATGTGCGTGAATTCGAGATACCGGCGGACTTGCGGGACGCGGCAGCGGCGGCGCGCGCGGAGTTGTGCGAGCTGGTTGCGGAGGCCGACGAGAGTTTGGTCGGCGACTATTTTGAGAACCCGGACCTTCCGGCGGAGGTGCTGCGCGAATCGTTGCGCCGCTCCACGATAGCCGGACGGCTGGTGCCGGTTTTGTGCGGGTCGTCGTTGCGGAACAAGGGTGTGCAGCCGTTGTTGGATGCGGTGGTCCAGTATTTGCCGTCGCCGCTTGACAGGCCTGCGGTGCAAGCTACGGATTTGAAGAGCGAAAAGCCGGTGACGCGCGAGCAGAGCGCGTCGGCGCCGTTGACCGCGCTGGTCTTCAAGATCGCGGCCGACGCTTATGTGGGGCGGCTGTTTTTCGTGCGGGTTTACTCCGGGGCCGTGAAAAAGGGTCAGAACGTTTATAATCCGCGCACCCGCAAGCGCGAGCGCATCCTTAAGATCGTGCGGCTGTTCGCGGACGATCAGACCGAGGTGGAAGAGCTGGCAGCCGGGGATATCGGGGCGCTCGTGGGGCTTAAGGAATCGACCACGGGAGACACGCTCTGCACGGAGCACCAGCCGGTGTATTTGGGGCGCATCACGGTGCCGGAGCCGGTCATGTTCATGGCGATAGAGCCCAAGTCTAGCGCCGAAAAGGACAAGCTGGCAGAATCGATGGCGCTGCTGGCGGCAGAAGACCCGACCTGCCAAGTGCGCATTGACGCAGAGACGGGGCAGACGATTTTGAGCGGCATGGGCGAGTTGCACCTGGAGATACTGGTGGACCGCCTGCGCCGGGATTTTAAATGCGGGGCCAACACCGGCCGTCCGATGGTGTCGTACTACGAGACCGTCACAACCACGGGCAAGAGCGAATACCTCTTTGACCGCGAGTTGGGCGGGAAGCGGCATTGCGCCCGGGTGACGGTTGAGGTGGTTCCTCGGGAGCGGGGCAGCGGCAATGCGGTGGAGATAGCCTCCGGCGTGAGGCGCAAGCTGCCGGACGAGAAACTGGCCGATAGCATTGAGCAAGGATTGACGGACGGTATTTTGACTGGAGTATTGGCGCGCTACCCGATGAAGGACGTGCTGGCGAAGGTCACTGATGCCGTGTTTATGGATGAAGAGACGGCGACAGACGTGGCTTTCAGGACCGCGGCCGTTATGGGGTTCCGCGAGGCGGCCATGGCCGCCGCGCCGGAATTGCTGGAGCCGATCATGTCTCTCGACATCGTGACGCCTGCCGACTATGTCGGCGACATCATGGGGGACATTAACGGCCGCCGCGGTTCGGTGCGCGACATGACGACGCGTGGAGACACGCAGATCGTGCGCGCGCAGGTGCCGTTGGCAGAACTGTTCGGGTACTCAACCGCGATCAGGTCGCTTTCGCGCGGCCGGGCCGGCTACACGATGGAGCCGGGGGAATTTGCGGTGGTGCCGCGGGCAGTTAGGGAACAACTACTGAACAGGTAACGTTAGAATGCAAAGTCAGCGTATACGCATACGCTTGCAAGCGTACGATCACAGGGTGCTGGATCAGGCGGTGACCGACATCATCGACACTGCCCGGGGCACCGGGGCGCAGGTTGTGGGGCCGATTCCTCTACCGACGAGGATTGAGCGTTTCACAGTGAACCGCAGCCCGCACGTGGACAAGAAGTCCATGGACCAGTTCGAGATGCGCACGCACAAGCGCCTGCTGGATATTGTGGGTCCGACGGCTAAAACCGTCGACGAGCTTAAGAAGTTGAACCTGCCTGCTGGCGTGGATATCACAATTCGGATTTAAGGACGGTGACACCATGGAAGGCTTAATCGGCAGAAAAATTGGCATGACCCAGATCTTTGATGATGAGGGTCGCAGGGTTGCTGTGACAGTGATCGAGGCGGGTCCGTGTCCGGTCGTTCAGGTCAAGACGCCTGAAACCGACGGGTACCGGGCCGCGCAGCTCGGCTTTGAAGAGCAGAAAGCTTCGCGTCTTTCCAAGGCGCAGGCCAAGCGCTTCGAGCTGGCTGGCGTGAAGCCTTGCCGCGTGACCAAAGAGTTTGGTCTGGATGACGGCGAGGAGGTCAAGGCCGGCGACACGGTCACGGTCAACATTTTTGACGGCGTTAAATACGTCGACGTGTCGGGCGTCACCAAAGGGCGCGGTTTCGCGGGCATCATCCGCCGTTACCGCATCGGCGGCGGCGCGCACACGCATGGCGGGCACTCGAAGCACCGTCCCGGCTCGATCGGCGCGTGTCAGCGTCCGGGGTCGGTGCAGAAAGGCAAACGGATGCCGGGCCATATGGGCGCGGTCAACCGCAAGGCCCGCAATCTGGCGGTTGCGCAGGTGCGCGGCGATGAGAATCTGCTGCTGGTGCGCGGCTCGATTCCGGGGCCTAATAACGGCGTGGTCATTATCAGGAAAGCCCTGAAGAAATAGGGGTTGGAGAACCGATGAGTGCTATCAAGGTTTTTAATCCGGCAGGAGAGGCCGCGGGCGAGATAGCTGTGGCGGATGAGATGCTGGTGCTCGACAAGGGCGCGCAGGCCGTGAAAGACACGGTTGTGGCGATCCGTAACGCTGCCCGCGCCGGTTCGGCGTCGACCCTGAGCAAGGGCGAGGTCGCCGGAAGCAACAGGAAGCCGTGGCGTCAGAAGGGTACGGGGCGGGCCCGCGCGGGTCTGCGCCAGAGCCCGGTGTGGCGTGGCGGCGGCGTGGCGTTCGGGCCCAAGCCGCGCGACTACACGCAGAAAGTGAACCGCAAGGTGCGCCAGTTGGCTTTTAACCGGGCGCTGAGCGAGAAGATCGCTGGCGGCGCGGTGACGGTGATTGAGCGCTTTGACTTGGCAGAGCCCAAGACCAAGCTGATCAAGGGGCTGTTGGTGAAGCTGGGCCTGGAAATCTCCACGCTGATAGTTTTGGATCAGCATGAGGAGAAGGTTATGCTGGCGGCGCGCAACCTGCCCAAGGTTGAGGTCGTCAGCGCGGCCGAGGTCGATGTTTACACTCTGCTGCGGTACCGTTCGCTGTTGGCGACCCGTGCGGGCTTCGAGGCATTGCAGAAGCGCATGCAGAGAGGGAAAACCGGAGAGGAGAGCGCATGAAACACGGCGGTATAATCCGAAGGGTGCAGATCACGGAGAAGAGTACGCGGCTGGCCTGTGACAACAGGTATATGCTCGAGGTAGCGCGTACCGCCAACAAGATCGAGATCAAGAAGGCGGTCGAAGAGCTGTTCGGCGTACATGTGTTGGGTGTAAGAACCCAGAATTACAAGGGCGTTTTGCGGACGTTGCGCAATCGCCGTGTGGTGCGCGGTCCCTCGTGGAAGCGCGCGATCGTCACGGTCAAGGCGGGCGAGCGCATTGAGCTAATCTAGGCCGCCGGAGAGGATAAACAGCCATGGGGCTTAAGACATTCAAACCTAGGAGTAAGGGACTGCGGCACCGCGTCGCGTCGACCTTCGAAGAGATCACCGAGGTCAAACCGCAACGCAGGTTGACCGAGGCGCGCAGGAACAAAGCCGGCCGCAATAACAAGGGGCGCATCACGGTGCGCCACCGCGGCGGGGGAGTCAAGCGCAGATACCGCATTATCGATTTCAAACGTGACAAGATCGGCATCCCGGCGCGTGTGGAGGCGATCGCCTATGATCCGAACCGTTCCGCAAACTTGGCTTTGCTGAAGTATGTGGACGGCGAGAAGCGCTATATCCTGGCGCCTGCCGGACTGAAGGTGAACGATGCGGTGATGGCGGGCCCGGAAGCGGAGCCGAGCGTGGGCAATGCCCTGCCGCTCTCGCACATACCGCTCGGGCTTTATGTCCATAATATCGAAATGGTTCCCGGCAAGGGCGGCAAGCTGGCCCGGTCGGCTGGCAACAGTTGCCAGGTGATGGCGCGCGACGGCGACTTTGTGACGCTGAAGCTGCCGTCCGGCGAGATCCGCTTGATCCGCGCGAATTGTATGGCTACAGTCGGGCAGGTCGGCAATGCGGAGTGGGGCAGCATCAAGCTGGGCAAAGCCGGGCGCAAGCGGTGGTTGGGCATCCGTCCGACCGTGCGCGGTGTGGCGATGAACCCGGTTGACCATCCGATGGGCGGCGGCGAAGGCCGCACGTCTGGCGGTGGCCATCCGCGTTCGCCGTGGGGTAAGCTGGCCAAGGGCGGCAAGACACGCAGTCGCCGCAAGACCAGCAGCAGGTACATCTTGAGTCGGAGGAAGTAAAGCATGGCTAGGTCTATTAAAAAAGGTCCGTACGTTCAGCAGAGCTTGCTCAAAAAAGTCGAGAAAATGAACGCCTCCGGCAGGAAGCAGCCGATCAAAACTTGGTCGCGCCGCTCCATGATATTGCCGGATTTTGTCGGGCATACGTTCGCCATACACAATGGGAAGCAGCATATGCCTATCTTCATCACCGAAAACATGGTGGGGCATCGTCTGGGTGAGTTCGCGCCGACACGTACTTTCAGGTCGCACGGTCTTCACACGGACAAGGCGGCCGCGAAATAACGGAGTTTGAAGCATGGAAGTGATTGCAATCACCCGCAACGCCAGGATGTCGGCCCAGAAGGGCCGTCCTCTGGCGCGCAAGTGTCAGGGGCTGCCGGTGGCCGAAGCCCTGAAGATAGTGGAATTTAGTCCGCGCAAAGCCGCGCTGATATTGAGAAAGACAATCAAGTCGGCGGTGGCCAACGCGCGGAACAACGCCAACCTCGATGTGGACGGGCTCAAGATTAGCCAGTGCGTCTTCGACGAGGGGACGCGCATGCGCCGGTTCAGGCCGCGTGCCCGCGGAAGCGCGGGCCCGATCGCCAAGAGGCTGTGTCATTGTAAGGTGGTGCTGACTGACGGTCAGTGAGGCCAGCGGCTTTTTAAAGGAGCAAAAAGTTGGGACAAAAAGTAAATCCGATTGGTTTCCGGGTCGCGGTTGACAAGCAGTGGCGCAGCCGTTGGTATGCCAACAAACGGCAGTTCGGCGAACTGTTGGCCGAAGACCAGATGATTCGCGAGATGGTTAAGAAACGCCTCGAGAGTGCAGCGATCACGCAGATCATGATCGAGCGTTATGCGAACCGCGTGCGTATCAACCTGTTCACAGCCCGTCCGGGCGTGGTGATCGGGCGCAAGGGGCAGGATGTGGACAACATCCGGCAGGAGCTGGCCAAGAAGACCGGCAAAGAGATCTACCTCGAGATCCAGGAGGTGCGCGATCCGGACGCGAACGCGCAGCTCGTGGCCGAGAGCATCGCGCAGCAGGTCGAGCGCCGCGTGGCTTTGAAAAGAGCCATGAAGCGCGCCGAGAAGGTCGCGATGGATATGGGCGTGGACGGTATCAAGATCCGTTGCAGCGGGCGTATCAACGGGGCCGAGATCTCGCGCGTGGAGTGGAGCAAGCAGGGCAAGGTGCCTCTGCATACGCTGCGCGCCAACATCGAGTACGGCTTTGCGGAGGCCAACACCACCGCCGGCCTGATCGGCGTCAAGGTCTGGATATGCAAGAAGGAAGATTTCCAGCCGGTTCGTTCCGGTGGTTACAGGAGGAGAAGAGATGCCTCTAATGCCTAAGCGGGTTAAACACCGCAAACAGTTTAAGGGCAACCGTTCCGGTTTCGCGACTTCAGGCGACCAGCTTGCCTACGGCGAGTTCGGGCTGAAGGCGCTGAGCCGGGGTTTTCTCACCAACACCCAGATCGAAGCCTGCCGTGTGGTGATCAATCGCGAGATGAAGCGTAAAGGCAAGCTGTGGATACGCGTGTTCCCTGACAAGCCGATCACGCGCAAGCCGATTGAGGTGCGCATGGGTGGCGGCAAAGGTAACCCGGAGTACTGGGTGGCCGTTATCTTGCCGGGCAAAATCTTGTTTGAGATCGGCGGTGTGCCCGACTCCGTGGCACGTGAGTGCCTGCGTCTGGCAGATACCAAGCTTGGTATCAAAACGAAGCTTGTGTCGCGTAACGTATAACGGGAGCCTGACGAACATGAAAGCAAGAGATTTGAGAGAGTTGGGGTCAGAAGAGCTCAATGTGAAACTGCGCGAGCTGTCGCAAGAGCTGAACATCATGCGCATCAAGCACAAGTCGGGCGTTGCGGTTGACAAACCCGCCCGTATGCGCGAGATGCGCCGTGACATCGCACGTATTAAAACAGTGCAATCTGAGCGGGAGGCTAAATAACATGGCCGAGTCAATTAAAGAGCGCGGTGCGCGCAAGGTCCGCAAGGGCGTTGTGGTCAGCAAGAGCGGGATCAAATCCGTGGTAGTGCAAGGCGAACGGCGCGAGCGCCATCCGCTGTACGGCAAAGTCGTGCGCCGCTTCAAGAAGTATCACGCCCATGACGAGGACAACACGGCCCAGGTGGGCGATAAGGTCACCATCATGGAGACCCGCCCGTTGAGCGCGACCAAACGTTGGCGCATCGTCAAACCGGAGGGCAAGTAAATGATTCAGGAACAGACTGTGATGGTGGTGGCGGACAACACTGGCGCTAAAAGGGCCATGTGTTTCCGCGTGCTCGGGCAGCGCAAGAAATACGCGCACTTGGGCGACATTGTCCGCGTTTCCATCAAAGAGGCGGCGCCTGCAGGCGCCATCAAGAAAGGGCAGGTGTGCACCGCAGTGATTGTGCGCACCGGGCAGCCGATCACCCGGTCCGACGGCTCGGTGGTGCGGTTCGACCAGAATGCCTGCGTGATTGTGGACAATAAGATGAATCCGATCGGATCACGCATTTTCGGCCCTGTGGCCCGTGAGTTGCGCGAAAAAAATTACATGAAGATCATTTCGCTGGCGCCGGAAGTAGTCTGATGCCGCTTGGCGGCAGATGCGGGTTCTGAAACCAGCGAGCGTCCGTGACGCTGATGATGCCGCAGGCCGGGCGGACCGGTGGGCGGGGTCAAAACGGTTACGGTTTAGGAAAGAGCATGAGCATTGCGAGAATAAGAAAAGGTGACACGGTCATCGTCATTACCGGCGATGCCGCCGGACAGACCGGCAAGGTTATCCGCATGATCCCGGACAAAGGGATGGCGGTCGTGCAGGGTCTGAATATGGTCAAAAAGGCGATCCGGCCCTCCGAGACCGCGCCGCAGGGCGGGTTTGTGGAGCGCGAGGCGCCGATCAGGCTTTCGAATATGATGCCATACGACCCTGAAGTTAAGAAGGGCGTGCGTATCAGCCGCGTGAAAGATGGCGACCGCATGGTGCGTAGATCCAAGGCTTCGGGCAAGATCCTTTGACTGGGGGAGACGTAAATGGCCAGACTCAAAGATAAATACGTTAAGGAACTGGCGCCGAAACTTCAGGAGAAGCTGGGCGTCAAGAACAAGATGTTGGTGCCGCGCTTGGAAAAGGTGGTGCTCAACATGGCCTTCGGCATTGTCGAGAAGGATGTGCAGAAGGCGATCCTGGATGATTTTGCCAAGGTGACCGGGCAGAAGCCGGTTCTGTGCAAGGCGCGCAAGAGCATATCCAATTTCAAATTGCGCGAAGGCATGGTCATCGGTGCGAAGGTCACCTTGCGCGGGGACCGGATGTTCGAGTTTTTCGACCGTCTGGTGAACAGCGCGTTGCCGCGTATCCGCGACTTCCGAGGGGTTTCGGCGCGCGGTTTTGACGGGCGCGGCAACTACACGCTGGGTTTGAAAGAGCACACCATTTTCCCTGAGCTGATAGACTCGGGAGTTCACGGCAAGGATTTCGGCATGGATGTCACTTTTGTGACGACTGCTCCGGATGACAAAAGCGCGCGTGAGCTGCTCACGATACTGGGAATGCCGTTCGCCGGCAAATAAGGAGATTTTTAAGTATGGCCAAAACCTGTCTGGTGGAAAAAGCCAAACGTCCGCCGAAGTTTTCTTCGCGCAAGTACTACCGGTGCTCCCGCTGTGGGCGCCCGCGTGCTTATATTCGTAAGTTCCAGCTTTGCCGCATCTGTTTCCGCGAGCTGGCTGTTTCGGGAATGATCCCGGGTGTGACTAAGGCGAGCTGGTGAGGAGGGAACAATGACATCGGATCCTATTGCTGACATGCTGGCGCGCATCCGCAACGGACTGAAAGCCGAGCTTCATGCTATCGAGCTTCCGGGGTCGCGCATCAAAGGCGAGATTGCCCGTGTCCTGAAAGAAGAGGGCTATATCACGGACTTCACGATGACCAAAACGGTGCCTAGCGCTCTTAGCATCGAGCTGAAGTACAATGACGACGCCGAGCCCGCGATACGCGGTTTGCGCCGCGAGAGCAGGCCCGGGCTGCGTAAGTTTTGCAAGGTTCAAGAGATACCGGATGTGTTGGGCGGCCTGGGTGTCGCCATTATCAGCACGTCGTGCGGCATCTTGAGCGGTAAAGAAGCCCGCAAGCGCAAGCTTGGCGGTGAGTTGATCTGCACAATCTGGTAAGAGGGGCTGTAACAATGTCGAGAATTGGTAAACAACCGGTCACCATCCCTGCCGGGGTCACGGTCACTGCGCAAGACAACGCTGTGACGGTCAAAGGCAAGTTGGGTGAGCTGAGCCGGACTTTCCAGAAGGGGATCGGCGTCAAGGTCGAAGACGGCAAGGTGCTGGTCACACGTGCGGACGACTCGCGTATGCAGAGGAGCTGTCACGGCTTGAGCCGCACTCTGGTGAAAAACATGATCGAAGGCGTGACCAACGGCTACAAGAAGGGCCTGAGCATCGACGGCACCGGCTTCAAAGCTGCGTTGCAGGGCCAGAAGCTGATCCTGTCACTGGGTTTCGCTTCCCCGAAAGAGTACCTGATCCCGGAAGGTATCACGGTCACGGTCGATAACCCCGGCCTGAATGTGACGGTCGAGGGAATCAGCAAGGAACTGGTCGGTGATGTGGCCGCCCGCATCCGCAGTTATTACCCGGCCGAGCCATACAAGGGCAAGGGAATCAAGTATGCTGGTGAACAGATCCGCCGCAAGCAGGGCAAGACTGTCGCTTAACGCCTGAACGGAGCTGATGAGAAATGAGTTTTAACCGTAAAGAACAACGTGCTCGCCGCCATATGCGCTTGCGCCAACGCATTAAGGGGACGGCTGAACGTCCGCGTATGGCAATCTACATCTCGAACAAGCACATGTACGTGCAGTTTATCGATGATAGCGCCATGTGTACGCTCGCCTCGACCTCCACGTTGGGCGAGTCCAAGCCGTGCAATCTGGAAACCGCCAAACTGGTCGGCGAACAGGCCGCCAACGTGGCCAAGGAAAAGGGCATATCGCTTGTGGTCGTTGACCGCGGCGGGTTTAAATTCCACGGCCGCGTCAAGCAGATAGTGGATGCCGCGACTGCGGCGGGACTGAAAATATCCGAGCGTGCCGCAAAGGTGGCGGCAGAGGAGGCTAAGTGAGCGCAGAGACCAAACTTCCCCGCGGTGAGGGGCAGGGACAGAAAGAAAAAGAGTTAGACGAGCGCGTGGTGTTCGTGAACAGGTGCGCCAAAGTCGCCAAGGGCGGTCGGCGCTTCAGTTTCAGCGCGGTGGTGGTGGTCGGCGACCGCAACGGCCGGGTCGGCTTCGGGTTCGGCAAGGCCAACGAGGTCAGCGATGCCATCCGCAAGGGTGGAGAGGCCGCCAGGAAGCAGATGATGCCTGTCAAGTTGGACGGCAAGACCATACCCCACGAGGTGACGGGCGTGTGCGACGGCGGGCGTGTGCTGTTGAAGCCGGCGCCTGACGGCACCGGGCTGATTGTCGGCGGCGGGATGCGTCCGGTGCTTGAGGCTGCCGGTGTCCGCGATGCCATCGGTAAATCCCTTGGCAGCAAGAACCGCCTGAACGTGGTCAAGGCCACTATTGACGCGCTGAACAGCTTGCGTTCGGCTGAAGAGATCGCGGCTGCCCGCGCTTAAGCATCTAGGAGTTAATCATGGATTTGTCATCATTGAAAAACACGCCCGGCGCGCGTAAGTCCCGCAAACGTGTGGGTCGCGGCCAGGGCTCCGGCATGGGCAAAACCTCGACCCGCGGCCACAAGGGCCAGCAGGCGCGCAAAGGCCACAAGCACAGACTGGGCTTTGAAGGCGGCCAGATGCCGCTCATCCGGCGTCTGCCGAAACGCGGCTTCAAGAATCATAACCGTGTCGAGTACTTGGCGCTGAACGTCAAAGACCTTGAGCGTTTTGCAGACGGCACAGAGATTAATCTGGATGTGTTGCGCGCCGAAGGCTTGTTCTCGAACAAATACGACGGCGTCAAAATTCTAGGCGACGGCGATTTGACCAAAAAACTGGTGCTCAAGGTCAATGGCGTCAGCGCTTCGGCCAAAGCTAAAATCGAGGCTGCGGGCGGCAGCGTCGAACTTGTTTAAGGATACGTACCATGCCAATGCTTGCCACTTTTGCTAACACGTTCAGAATCCCCGAGTTGCGGAAAAGGATACTGTTGACTGTCGGCCTGGTCTTCATCAGCCGCCTGATCTCCATGATCCCTACGCCGGGTGTGGATTGGCAGACCTTGCAGAACGCGCTGGAGGAAATCCGCAAGCAGTCCGCCGCGGGCGGCGGGCTGATGGACTGGTTCAACGTGTTCAGCGGCGGTGCGCTAAACCAGTGCGCTGTGGGCTTTCTAAGTATCTGGCCGTACATCAGCGCCTCGATTATCATCCAGTTGCTGACAGCGGTTATACCCCAGCTTGAACGGCTTTCGCGTGAAGGCGAGTCGGGACGCCTGAAAATCGCCCAGTACACGCGCTATCTGACCATCGGCATCTGCGTGTTCCAGTCGTTCGCGTTGGCGACGGCTCTGCAGAATCCGGCCTCTTTCGGGCTGGGCAACGTGCAGATAGTCACGCGCCCGGGGCTGGGCTTCAATATTGTCACCGTCATCTGTATGACCACCGCCTCGCTGTTTGTGATGTGGCTGGCTGACCAGATCACCCAGTACGGTGTCGGCAACGGCACCTCGCTGATCATTATGATCAACATCACCTCGCGTTTGCCGGTGGCGATAATCGGGGCTTGGACGCGCTATTTCGGTCTGGCGGGCATTGATGCCACCAGCAGCCCGATCGAGCTTATACTCCTCCTGCTCTTCGGTTTCGCGGTCACGATGGGTACGGTCATGTTGACCCAGGGCATGCGCAAGGTTCCGATCCATTCCACGCGCCGTGCCGCGGCAGGCGGGGCCGGCCGCTCCTACGGCATGCAGCAGACCTACATGCCGCTGCGTGTGAACTACACCGGCGTGATGCCGATCATCTTCGCGGGGCCGCTGATTCAATTCCCCGCCGCGATCCTCAGCCGTATTCCGCCGGAGTATACCTGGCTGTCTTGGCTGAAGTGGTTTGGGACGCAGTTGGTTGACATGACCAGCCCGATCCATCTCGTGGCTTACGCGCTGTTGATCATGTTTTTCGCTTTCTTCTGGGTTGCGACGCAGTTCAACGCCATGCAGATATCAGAGAACCTGAAACGCAGCGGCTCCTATGTGCCGGGAATAAGGCCGGGGCGCGCCACGGCGGAATATCTCGATGCTCTGATGACGCGCGTCACGCTTATCGGCGGCACCGGACTGCTGATCATCGCGCTTGTGCCGCAACTGCTGCGCGGCATGATGCAGCTTCCTTGGGAGATGGCCTCGTTCTTCGGCGGCACCAGCTTGCTGATCATCGTGGGTGTCGCGCTCGACACCCTGCGCCAGATGGAATCGCACCTGCTGATGCGCAACTACGACGGCTTCCTGAAACACGGCCGCCTGCGCAGCAGACGCTAGTCTGCATTGAGCGTTGAAAGTTGAACGTTGAGAGTTGAGCGTTAAAAAATAAACGTTCAATTCTCAACGTTTTTGTGGACATTGTGGACATTGTGGACACGCAGCGTCATCGAAATCGGTATCGCTATCGGGTTCGGGATCGATTGCACGCCGGGAGGGACGAGCGTCTGCTCGTCCGGGCGGCGTTTCACATCGCCGCTTCCGAACGTCCAACGCCGAGAAAACGGCTTTGCGCGGGATATTGCTTGCCGCCGCACTCCGAATTTTTGCGCCCGAGATCTGGAGTGCGGTGACAAGAGCCGCGCTGTGCGCGGGTGCGGCACCGCTTTCCCTCCGCGCGCAGCGCGGAAGGCGGCTCGCGGAGGGCCATTTTTACACTCTAGATTGCAACCACTGAGTGGTCGCAATGAGAGAGGTTGCCCGTGCCCTGCGGCCTACGGCTGGAGCAACGCCCCTCAAAAAACCTTCGTGCCCTTCGTGTGAGAAACAACTTGTTTTTTATTCAAAACAGTACCATGAACACGAGGCTAATCTACACTCGATGAGCTTAATCTGACTATTCCAATTCACCTCAATATGAAGGGTAAGGATCAGCCATCCACTCGTACCGAGTGTTGGCACCATGGCATAGGGGATGACTCCGGATGAAACAATGTAAGCGTACCGCTTGCCACATGAACCACATTGATCTCAATGATCTCGAAAAGTCTCTTGAGCTGCTTGGCTGTCAACTCCTTCATTTCTTCCTCCATGAGGCACTACAATTGCATGGCTGGTATGGCTATGCAATCCTGCCTGATCTGCAAAAATTCAGGATGAAGACTGACCAGCGCACCCATCCCTACGGGTTTGTTGAACTGTTTGAGTGCGCTAAAGGATTTCGTGTCATCCTGCCTGAAAGTGACACCTTTTTTGATCTCAACCGGGTAAAGCGTTCCGTCTTGTTCAATGATCAGGTCGATCTCGCGTTGGTCTTTGTCACGGTAGTAATAAACATGCGGCTGCAGCCCGGCGTTCGCGTAGCTTTTCAAAATCTCACTCACACACCATGTCTCAAAAAACTGCCCGGCCATCGCCCCCGATGCCATCACGGCAGGGGTCGTCCACTCGGTCAGATACGCCGCGAGCCCGCTGTCGAACATATAGATTTTCGGTGTGCGAATCATCTGCCTGTTATGATTCCGCAAATAGGGATAAAGCCGAAACACCAGCCCAGATGCCTCAAGAACGCTCACATATTGTTTCGCCGTCGGTTGGCTGATATCAGCGTCACGCGCCAAACTCGCGTAGTTCAACATTTGTCCGGTGCGGGCGGCCACTGCTTTGATGAATGCGTAGAACCTGTTCAAATTCGCCACCTGAGTAAGATCGCGCACGTCGCGAGCAAGGTACGTTTGCACGTAAGACCCATAAAAATCACTCCAACGGGCATCAGGAGTCGTAGAGAGCTCAGGAAACGCCCCCCTCCAGATACGCTCGAAAAAAGCAGTGGTCGAGGTTCGCTTTGGGTTGTCAGCCTGAAAAGTGTCAGGCCGGAAAGGTCGGTTCACCGTGTTGAAAAGCTCGCGGTTTGAAAGCCCGTGAAGCTCGAAAATCCTGATCCTTCCCGCCAATGATTCGGTAACCCCTTTCATCATGTGAAAGTGTTGAGATCCCGTCAACCAGAACAACCCGCTGGCTTTTTTCTTGTTGTCGAACCGGGCTTCGTCGATGCTCCCTTTTATGTAGGGCAGCAGTTCCGGGGCATACTGGATCTCATCGATGATGACAGGAGGCGGGTATTGGCTCAAAAAAAGACGCGGATCAGATCTCGCCAACTGACACACATCCGGCGCATCTAACGAGACAAACCGGCGTTCCGTCTCAGCGATCTTGCGCAGAAAAGTTGTTTTGCCGACCTGACGCGCTCCCGTCACCAAAAGAGCCGGGAAAAACCGGCCAGCTTCCCTGAACGCCTCTTCCAAATGCCGTCGTACATACATGCCGCACCCCACTAATTCAAAGTCAAATTTCAGATTAGTGGAAAACTTGGGCGATGTCAACAACGGGAACAGGGGTCGTAGTTTGACAATCAAGGGTTGCGGAGCGTTTTCGCGGTGTGGTAACGTTTTGCCATGTCAAGGCGACGGAGACACTGCCGAAAGGATGGTAGCGCGGACAAGAACCGGCAAAGCCTTGGCGCATGTATTAAGGCTGCTGGAAACACGAAGTGTCTAATGTCAAACTACGACCCCAATAAGCCTCGGTTGCGAGCCACTGCGTGGCCGCAACAAGAGAGGCTGACCGGCGACATTCGACCCGCGACCTGCGGCGATAGCTTTGCGTTAAAAACCCGAGCAACGCCAAACGCACTAATGCACTAACGCACTAATGCACTAATGCGGGCGATGCCCGCAACCCAAGTTAATTAGTGCGTTAGTTAATTAGTGCATTAGTTTTGTCCGCGAGCGCGTTACCCCCAAAAAACCTCTGCGCCTCTGCGCCTCTGCGTTAAACAAACAACTTGTTTTTTATCGCGCTTGTCGAGCCGTAAGGCACTAACGCACTAACGCACTAACAATCCCCCAACGCCCGCTTGTGCCAGATGGCATTATCGCATATAATATCACCATGAAACGAGTAGCTATGTCTTTGCCGGATCAGATTCGCCAGCGGCGGTCGGCACCCGGCCTCGTTGAACAGTCGCCAAAGCCCGCGCCTGGCGGCACGGCGCCCACGGCGCGGCAGACCGTCTCGAAAATCCGCCGCCTGTTCTGGGATCACCCCCTCACGACCAAAGACTTGACCGCGCACACGGTCTGGGTTGTCGAGCGGGTTCTTGAGTACGGCACGATCGAGGACATCCGTGTCATGCGCGGATTTATGGGGAAAGACGCCTTTCTCAAGGCTGTCGCTGCCACCGACCGCCTCTCGCCTCGCACGCGCGATTTCTGGCGTCACATCCTTGAATCGGAGGGCATACCGCCATGCACGAAAACGTTCTGCCGCGACACAGCCTGGAACTCTTAGACGACTTGGGCCGCGACCCGCCCCCACCGCTCTTCGGCTGGACACTGGCGGGCGGCACGGGCTTAGCGTTCCGTCTCGGTCACCGCCTGTCGGAAGACCTCGACTTCTTCCGCACCGACGCGGTCGACATGGATGCATTACACCATGCGCTGGCCGTGCATGGAGAATACGAGACACTGCAAGCAGATGAGCGGACGTTGACCGTTCTGCTGTGCAAGACCAAGCTCTCGTTCTTTCAGGTGCGCGATCCCTTTCTGTTCGCGTCCGAGCCCTGCCGCTTCTTTGCCGTGGCGCATGTCGCGGACATCGCCCTGATGAAGTTGGCGGCCATCGCCGGGCGTGGCAGCCGTAAAGATTTCGTAGACCTGTATTTGATCCTGCGATCCGGCCTGACGCTGGAAAGCCTCTTCAGAAAACTTCCCGACAAATACGGTGCGAGCCGCGTCAACACCTACCACATCCTCAAAAGCCTCACCTATTTCGTCGATGCCGAAAAAGAACCCGTGCCTCCCATGCTGGTGCCTTTCAACTGGCAGGAATGCAAAGCCTTCTTCATCCGCGAAGCGCACACGATCATCCTAGCGTAACGGCTCGTGAGGACACCCGCCCTCAAAACTCGCCGAATGGTCAAATGGGCCTTGTCCGCTACTAATTTTGGCTCCGAGCGTAGTGTAGAGAGACTGGCGTAATTTCATACAAAACTTCAGAAGCTTCACACTTATTATAGACTTTATATGTCTATGTATAGTAAGATAAAAACTTTTAAACGGCAGGTTGTCGTTGCGAGTACCATATTAAGGGCGTGTGCTTGGTATCAAATGCGTATGCCCGACGCGACACCGCCAAGCTAAACTTCACTTGGCGGGGAAGGATGGAACATGAATGTTTGACTCTTATTGGAGCAGCGCACAGGTATACTTTTTGGGCAGGGAACTTAGGCGCTCCATAAGCGCATTGTGCGTATGCGCTGTTCTTGCCGTGGTGCTGGGGTGGGGCGCGTCCCTCTATGCGGCTACACAGGATGGCCCGCTGCGGATCGAGGTCAACAGCGGCTACAATCTGATCGTCGACTCGAATGCGGGCACGCCCTCGTCCTATGCGCCGAGAGCCGCCTACATCGGTGTGACGCTGCACAACGACGGCACAACCGACCTGACCGATATCGTGGTGTGCTCCGGCAACTACAATGGCGGGACCGGCTCCACGCCGGGCTTCTATCCGTCGCGGACGCACCCGGGGCTGACCGGGCCGCTCGACGGCGGTGCCTTCGCCCTCCGCCACGAGGGCGGACGGGCCGGGCTGGACGACGCGACGCGCTACATCGGCACCATCCCCGCCGGAGAATCTGTGACGGTCTACTGGCTCGTCGGCTACGATCAGCTCGATGTCAACGGCACTCCGCTCTGGGGGGCGAGCGTCAAGCCCGACGATGACCTCTGGCTCGAGTACGATGTCTGGGCGACAGCCAGCGAGGGCAGCACGACGCGGGAGGTCGATCTGACACGCGAACTGAACTTCCGCAACACGATTTCCGCATCGGCCAACAAGATCTTCCCGAACGGCGCCAACAAGGTGCCGCAGTACTACAAGGACCTGCTCAACCAGTACGAGCCAGCCTGGACGAACGCGGCTGTCGATGGTTCGGTGGGCACGCGCATCTTGACCGAGGGCATCTGGTACGACCTTGGACTTGTCGGGGAAGGATACGACAATAATGGCGACATGGTGCCCGACCGTAACATCTGGATGCAGCCGGTCGGCGACCCGACGATCTTCGACGCCGGCGCCTTCCGGCTGGTCAAGACCTACGCCATGGTGATCGTCAAGCTCACGTCGGGCGGCGAACTCGTCCTGACCGCCGAGGACCAGCTCTACTTCGAGAACATTCCGGAGAACAACGGCGTTGTGGGCTACGTGCGCTACGAGTTCATGCCGCTGGTGCCGAATGCGTGCAGCGTGACCACCCCTTATCAGGTGGTGGGCTCAAATCCGGACAGAGAGAAGTTCAACGCCGACTACGGCGTCTCCCTGTGCGAAGGGTTGTATAGCGAAGGATCGCAGGTCGGCATCCGCAAGACTGCGGGCTGTAAAAAAGCGATCCAGCCAGGCGAACTCATCCCCTATACAGTGACCTACACCAACGCGGGCAGCTTGGCGGTCGGCGATCCCGGCCGCGGCCTGCCGCTGGTGGTTCAGGACTCCATTCCCGCTGGCACCACCTATGTGTCCGGCAGCGCGACGGCCTCGAACGCCCTTCCGGCAGGCGTGAGCGCCTATACGGTCTTCTACTCCGCCGACAACGGCGCGACATGGACGCAGGATGAGCCGTCCGCAGCAGACGTGACCGATATCCAGTGGTGGCTGTCCGACGTGCTGCCCGCCGGAGCTGACGGCGCGGTGCGCTTCTCCGTGACGGTCGACAACCCCTACTTGGAGGTGGAGCCCATCGTGATCAACACGGCCGGTCTGAGCTACGGCAACACCCCGCCCTTCGCGACTGACAACACAATCACCTTTGTGCAGGGCAACAACAGTCTGGGCGACACCGTTTTCGCCGACATCGGCACGGGAACCGGCGGCATTCTGGGCAACGGCATCCAGGATGGTGATGAAGCCGGCATCGCGAACGTCAGCGTCATGCTCTACCACGATGTCAACGGCAACGGCGTGGTCGATGTCGGTGACCCGCTATATGAACTGGCCATCACCGATGCCGAAGGCAAATACCTGTTCTCCAACCTGCCCGACGGGAATTACGTGGTCGTGCTCGACCACGACGACGCGGACTTGCCCGAAGGCTACACCACGACGACCCCCCTGTTCTATGCCGTCGATCTCGATAGTGCCCGTACCAATCCCAATGGTGTGGAGGATCTGACCGCCGACTTCGGCCTCGCGCCGGCGCTGATAGCCACCAAGACACGCATCGGCACGGACGCCCTGCGCGAGGGGGGACAGGTCACCTACCAGATTGCCGTGACTAACCGGCTGTCCGGATCCGGCGCCTCGACGCCCCAGCCCCTGATGCACACGATCTGGCCGACCAACGGCTTCACGGGAGACAGCAACAAGGCATGGCTCAATCCGGCCAACGCCTGGAAGCCGGGCGAGCCAGACGGAACCTACGCCACCGCCGAATTCCAAAAGGCCGCCAAGGAACTTACCCTGACGGGCTATCTGGGAACGGCTCCTCACGGCGCGATCACCAACGTTATGGCAATATTGCCGTTGCGCGTCAGCGGTTCATTTGAAGGCTCCACCTCGAAACTGATGTTCACCCTGGTGAAGAACGGCGTGAGTCTGGGCACCCACACACTTACCTGCCTCAGGCTTCCCACAGGTCTCTTGTCTGTCGATGTGACGGATATGCAGACCGTCTGGGACTGGGACGATTTCGACGGAAGCGCCTTGGAGGTGCAGTTGATCGCCGAAAAGCAGGGCAATCCGACGGGGGTGGTTGAACTCGATTCGTTCGGCTTCGTGCTGATGACCGACCAGACCGTGGGCGGAACGGATGCCACAACGCTCGACCCCGTGCCGCTCGTAGACACCTACGACACGTCGCGCCTGGCCTTCGTTTCGGCCAGCCCGCCGCCGGACACGCTGTCCACTGATGGCTCGGCCGGTGAGCTTGGCTGGAACAACCTCGGGCCGATCCATGCCGGCGGCGGACGCGTGGTCAACGTCACTTTCGACGTGCTCGAACCGCCGGGCAACATCAGCACCCCCGTGACCAACACCTTTGACATCACCAACGCTTGGTATAAGATCGGCACACGCGCCAGCGACCAGCACGGCGAGTGCATCGCCCCGGTGCTGCCCGCCGGAACCATCGGCGATTTCGTCTGGCGCGATCTCAACGGCGACGGTGTGCAGGATCCCGGCGAGCCGGGCGTCGCCGATGTGACCGTCACCATCACGCCGCCTGCCGGAGTCGACCTGGGCCTCGGCGCAGGTGTAGCCATCAGCACCGTCACCGACGCCAACGGTTTCTACCTCTTCAAAGGCCTGCCGGCCAGCGGCAACTACACCGTGGCCGTCACGACCTCCACGCTGCCGGGCGGCAGCGGCACGCCCACATGGGATTACGACGGCGTAGGCACGCCACACCAGGCGGTGGTTCCGATCGTCTTCGATTCGACAACGGGGGCCGATACCGTGCTGACGGCTGACTTCGGCTACACGCTCCAGTCGACGATCCGCGGCATGATCTGGCACGACCGCGACCGCGACGGCAGCAGCACGCCGCAAGACGGCGAGGACCGGATGGCCGGCGTCACGGTGGAACTCCGCGACTCCGGCGGTACGGTGATCGCCACCACGACCACCGGAGCGCAGGGAACCTTCCAGTTTGCCGGTGCCTACAGCGGCGACTACACGGTGACGGTCGTGACCAACAGCGGGCCGCTGGCCACCGGCATCTGGAGCGGCACCTACGACACCGACGGGTTCGACACGGCCAATGCGGTGGCCGTGACGGTGGCGTCAGGTGGTGTGGGTTACGCCGACTTCAGCTACGCGCTGTCGGGCACGCTGGCGATCGGCGACACGATCTTCTACGACTGGAACGGCAACGGCACGCAGGATGAAGAGGATGAGGGCGTGGGCGGAGTGACTGTGCGCCTCTACCAGGATGAGGACGGCGATGGCGAGATCGATGCGGGCATCGACGCCTTTATCGCTGAGACTGTGACGGGAGCCGACGGAAGCTACCTCTTCAGCTCCCTGCCACCGGGAACCTATCAGGTGGTCGTGGACACATCAGCCGGGCATCAGCGCCACTATACCGTGACGGCCGATCCCGATAGCAAAAAGGACGGGATCAGCGTGGTCACGCTGACGACGGACGATAACCTTGACCAGGATTTCGGATTCCTGGCGGCGGGATTCGGCAGCATCGGCGACACGGTATGGTGCGACATCAACACCGACGGCATACAACAGCCGGAATGCAGCGAAGTCGGCATTCCCGGCGTGGCGGTACAGCTCTATGCCGATCTGGATGACGATGGCAACTACGTTCTGGTGCGGACAGCCACGACCGATGCCGACGGCCACTACCTCTTCTCCGCGCTTCCATCCGGGAACTACCGCGTCGTGGTGGACGCCGATTCCGAGGCGCTGCCGGTCAACGGACTGGGCGAGAAAGCCTATCCTACCACCCAGACCATCTACAATATCACGCTCGACGAGACCAACCACCTCGATGCCGACTTTGGCTTCGTGTTGCCGGGCGCGATCGGCGACACGGTTTGGTGGGACTACAATGGCAACGCCGACCAGGACTGGAACGAGCCGGGCATCCCCGGCGTGACGGTGCGGCTCTATCGGGATGTCAACGCCAACGGCGTCTACGACGCGGGCGACGAGCTGGTCGACACGCTGGTGACCGATGCCAACGGCAAGTACATCTTCCGCAATCTGCTGCCGGACTATTACGTGGTGGTCGTTGACGAGACCTCGGCGCCGCTGGCCGGCGCCGTGCTCACCGGCGATCCCGACAACGACGGCGAACCGTGTCCCGTGCCGCCGGTCGCCGGGCCGTCGTGCGATGGCCAGTACGGCCTCAAGCTCACCCAGCGGGCGACCTTCACCGGCGCCGACTTCGGCTACCAGCCCCCCGGTGTCATCGGCGACACGCTCTGGATCGACGTCAACACCAACGGTGTGCATGACGCCGGCGAACCGGGCATCCCGTATGTCACGGTCGCGCTCTACCAAAACGAGACCCTGATCGCCACGCAGGAGACTGACGCCGACGGTATCTACCTTTTTGGCGGCCTCGCCGATGGCACTTACAAGATCGTGGTTGATGCCGCCGACCCTGATCTGCATGCCGGCCTCGTGCCGGTGTACGATGCGGATGGTGTGGCGGATGGCGTGGCGACCAACATCGTCATCAGCGGCGGCTCGGTGGTCTCGATCGGCGGCCACAGCGTGACCAACGCCGACTTGGATATTGATTTCGGCTACCACTTCAGCGGAACCAATGTGGTCAGTGGCACGGTCGGCCTCGATGCGGAACCCTTCGACGGATTGCTGAACGGAACGAACGCATCCGGTGTGGGTGCGGGCGAATACCCGTTTGCCGGCGTGACGGTCTACCTCTACCTCTGGCATGACGACGGTGACGGCGTGATCGAGTCCGGCGAGACACTGATGATCGCTTCGACCACGACCGACGCGGCGGGCGACTACCGTTTCGAAGGCCTGCCGTCGGGCGGCGGCAACGACCGCTATATCGTGTCGCTGGCCGCGCCGATATCCAGTGTGCGCCTGACCACCAAGACGGGTGACACGTCGGCGCTCACGGTTGTCAACACGACCGACAGCCTCGGTCACACCCTCTCTGCCTACCAGACCATGACCATCGTGCCGATACGCGATAACATCGATTTCGCCTTCGATCCGATGCACGAAAGAGATTTCGGCGACCTGCCGTCGTCCTACAGCACGACCCTGGCGGACAATCCTGTCGGGCCGAGCCACATCCAGGTGCCGGGGCAGCCGCTCTATCTGGGCCGGAAGGTCGAGACCGAGCGCAACGGTACGCCTACCCCTGACGCCACCGGCGACGGAGATGAGGAGGATGGCGTGGTGGCGGTCGGGCGCTGGAGCGCAGAGGACGGCGGCCAGGTCGAGGTGCTGGTGGGCGCGGGAAGCGGCTGGCTCTGCGGCTGGATCGACTTCAATCAGGACGGCACCTTCACCAACGCCAACGAACTGGCGATCAGCCAGGCGGTCGACAGCCAGGGTACCGGTGCTGTTTATACGCTGAGCTTCCCGATTCCGGAAGGCACCTTCCGTACCAACGAGATGACCGTGCTGAACACGCGCTTCCGCCTCTATCCCTCCCAGCCGCTGATACCGCTTTTCAGCGGCGAGGTGAGGGGCGGGGAGGTCGAAGATCACCAGTTCACCTTCGGCGCGATCGGTGACCATACATGGCACGATACAAACATGAATGGCCTGCAGAATGCCGGCGAGACGGCGCTGACCAATGTGACCGTGCAGATTTTCAGTGAGGACGACACGCTGTTTGGCACGGCGGTCTCGGATGCTGACGGCCACTACCTCTTCACCGGGCTTCCGGCGGGAACATACTACTTGGCCTTCAGCGCGCCGACGAACTATCTCCTGACGACACCGCAGGCGGGCGATGATCGGACACTGGACAGCGATGTCGATCCGCAGACCGGGCGCAGCGACCTGATCCCGCTGGCGACCGGGGAGATGAATCGCACGGTGGACGCCGGGTTCTATGTCCCGGCCAAGGTACACGGCTATGTGTTTAAAGATTTGAACGGCAACGGGGTGCGTGATACCGACGATAATATCCTCACTAACATACTGGTGCGCCTGGTTGTGAATGGCGAAGTCGTGGACTCGATCAGCACCGACTCTGTCGGTTACTATGTGTTCACGAATGTGCCGCCGGGTGCGGTCACGCTGCAGGTGTCGCTCGAGGGAGGGGCCGCAGAATTGGCGAAAATACCGACAGAAGAGCCTTATGCCAGTGATCAACGGCGCACACGCGCCTTGAAAGACAACGCAGGCCTCTATGCTTGCATCGATTACGATGTGGTCTCGGGGCAGGGTGTGCTTGATGAGCCTCTGTACGAGACCTTGAATTTCGGTTTCGTCACTTATCCGTTATCGCTGGCCATCGATGTCAGCATTTACGCGACCGCCGAAGGCGCGGTTGTCGAAATCTGGACGGTGGACGAGTGCGGCCATGACGACATCGTGGTCTACGCCTGGATCAACAACGAGTGGATGGAGATCGGGCGCGTGCCGGGCGAAGAGGTGGTCGGCGAATTCTCAAACTACTACACGGTGTACACCGACATGCTTGAAGCCGGCGCCTCGTATTATTTACGGATTGTGGACGAGGCCGGCTATGTACACACTTCAGCGCAGCCGCTGACGGTGAAAACGGTGCGCATGGAGGCTGTGCGGCTTGACATGCAGATGATCGAGCTTACCTTCACCACGGAGCCCGGCGAGCGTTACTCGGTCATGGTCAGCACCGACATGGTGAATTGGGCGAAAGAAGCTGTAAGCTATCCGCTCTATAATGGCGGCATGTCGCCGGTCGGGAAGAAGCCGTTCAGGGCTTTGTCCGGCACGCGCACCACGGTGCGGGTGCCGCTGAACGGGCGCGCCCGCGCATTCTTCAAAATCCAGCGCGTGACTGAGTAGGGGGGGCGCGCCGCGCTGCGCACGGAGTTAGGAGTTAGGAATTAGGAGTTTTTCGGTAGGGAGCGGGCAATGCTCGCAGTGACGCCGCTGGTCGTTGGTCGCGAGTCGCGAGTCAATCAGACGCGCCCGCGCGTTCTTCAAAATCCAGCGCGTGGAGTAGGGGACGGTTTCGGGTTGTTCTGTCTGGCCGGACGGATCAGCCGAGTTTTCTTTGAAGCGGCATCCGTGCGCAACGTGGTTCAAATCACCCCCGAAAAAAAAGTTGATCACTTGTGATGCTAGTTTTGCTATCATGTCGCAAAAGGTGGGGATTGTGATAACCGAGCAGACCTCTGAACGAAACGTTGGCGATGTATCCGTGTTCTGTCACGGTGCCGAGTGGTTGAGGGTGGACTTTCATCTGCATACCCGTGCGGATAAGGAGTTCGATAAAACCGGAGATGCAGATCGCTTCAACGGCGAATACGTTGACGCACTGGTGGAGGCCGGTATCCGTATCGGTGTTATCACCAACCACAACAAATTCGATTACGACGAATTCAGGTCTTTGTGCAAAACGGCGAAAAAACGCGGTGTCCGGCTCTTGCCGGGCGTAGAGCTTTCGGTCAACGATGGCGCGAATGGGATCCACACCCTCATCGTTTTTTCGGACGCTTGGCTGGCTCAAGGGCAAAACCATATCAGCCCGTTTCTGAACGTCGCCTTCGAGGGCAAAGCACCGGCAGAATATGAGTGCGCTAACGGGCGATCCTCGCTGTCCCTTATGGAGACGATCAGGAAGTTGGAGTCCTATCAGCGCGACTATTTTTTGATTTTCGCGCATGTCGAGGATAACGGCGGACTCTGGCACGAGTTGGACGGCGGACGGCTCAAGGAGCTTAGCGGTAACGAGTTGTTCCGAAACCGAACCCTTGGGTTCCAGCAAGTCCGGACCCATGACGGTGCCGGGAAAGGGAAGCCTTGCCGCACGAAGGTGAAGGAGTGGCTTGTCGACTGGTATCCGGCGGAGGTGGAGGGGAGCGATCCCAAGGCTATCGCGGAAATCGGTCAGAAACAGGCTTGTTTCCTCAAGTTGGGCGAACTTTCCTTCGAGGCCGTCAAGTTTGCTCTGTTCGACCATGAGCACCGGGTTCGACAGGAGCCGCCCGTGTTTGAAGGTCGCGTGACCCTTCGCTCCGTCCGTTTCGAGGGGGCGTTGCTGAACGGCGTGGAGGTGCCCCTGTCTTCGGCCCTGAACTGTCTGATTGGCCCGCGCGGCAACGGGAAATCGGCGATTCTCGAAAGCGTACGGCATGCGCTCGGTTTTCCGCCGGGAAGCGCCGACGAGAAATACAAGACGGGGCTTGTGGATCGCGTGTTGTCACCCGCAGGTAAGGTCATCGTTGAGGCTGTGGACGAATTCGGGCGCGAAATCAGAGTCGAGCGTGAACGTTCTGGGTGTTCATCGGTTTTTGTGGAGGGAGCCTATCGCGATATTGCACCCTCTTCCGTCCTCAAGGACATTCTCTATTTCGGACAGAAGGATCTATCTTCGCGCTCTGAGGGCTTTGATGAGGGTTTTCTCGAAAAGCTTTTGGCAGACCGGATCGATCCAATGTCGCAAGAAGAGGCACGACTCGTGGACGCGGTTCAGCAAGCGGCGCGTCAGTTGCGAGAGACACTTGATGCGACAGAGAAACTTGAAGCGTTTCGACGAGAGAAGAATGAGCTGGATGTCCAGTTGCAAGTGTACGCAGACAAGGGTGTGGACGCGAAACTGCAGGAAATGACCGTTTTCGATGCCGATGTCCAAGCCATTCGCGCCTGGCAAGAGGCTCTCAAGGAAACGGAGAAGAACCTCAAGAGCGTCGCGGATGCCGGGGGGGATGTGGCAGCCGCCTGTCCTTTACTCAAGTCTAAGTTGGTTGCCCCGATCATCGTCCGACTTGAAGACGCGAAAGAAATCGCGGAGCGGGCAAAAGCCTCGACGGACGCCGCCTTGGAACACCTGCGTGAAGCCTATAGAGCAGTTCAGGAAGCCTTGGCTGAGTTGCGGCCTGTGGAGGCGCAACTTAGGCAGGATGTCGCTGAACTTCAGAAGACGCTTGACGAGCCGCAGCTTGATCTAAATCTCTTTCGTTCGAAGACGGCCAGAGCAGAACAACTACGTAAATTGTTGGAAGCGGGTGAGCAGAGAGCGAAAACCGAGCGGTACGCCCGCGATCTGGTGGGCGAAGCGGCGGGCAGGCTGCACGAATTCTGGCGAGAACGTTTCATGGAGTGGGAGGACGCCGTCCGTTCTCTTGAGGCGGTTTTGCCTAGCGAGATTCGGCTGCGGACGGTGTTCAAGGACAAGAGGCAGGCGTTCGGAAATTTTCTCCGTGCGCTTATGAGGGGTACTGGCTTGCAAGCGGCTTCCTACGACACGTTGGTTGAGAAGTTCAACGATGGACGGGAACTCTACCAAGGACGGTCTGATCTGGATAAAATCCTCACCGAGACGGCATCCACCAAGGTGAAAGCCGCTTTGCTGGATCATCTTGCCGACTTTCTCACTTTCCGCACACCGGATGTGACCGAAATCATGTATCATGACAAGCCATTGGCGGCCTACTCGCTCGGCCAGCGTGCAACTGTTATTCTGCACATCCTGATGCACTTGCGTCGCCATCCCGTGATTCTGATCGATCAGCCTGAAGACGATCTTGACAATGAAACTTTATACAGCCATTTTATCCGGCAGTTGGTCGAGCGAAAGAATCTGACGCAGTTCCTTTTTGCGACACATAATCCGAACATCCCTGTGCTTGGCGATGCGGAACAGGTTATTGTTTGCCGGAAGGAGGGCGAAGCCTTCAACTTTGAGCGCGGCAGTATTGATTCGGTCACCATCCAGAAGAGGATTGTGACCGTGATGGAAGGCGGCGAGGATGCGTTTCGTCGTCGGAAGGAGATCTACCAGTTATGGAAGAGTTCGAACTGAGAAAAGAACTGTTGCTTGGCGAGGACAGTACGCGGCAGTTCAAACGCGAGCCCGTGCGCGATGATAAGATGGCGGGCGAGATGGTGGCTTTCGCAAACAGCGAGGGAGGCCGCTTCTTCATAGGTGTCGACAAGGATGGAACCATACGCGGATTGACCGGGGCGCAAGCCGAGGAGACAGGCGGGAATCTGGCCAAGCTTGCGTGGGATTCCGTGCGCCCTCCCTTTTCCATCCTGACCGAAGCGGTTCCAACTTCGGACGGCATTGTACTTGTTGTTACCGTGCCGGATGGGACATCCAAGCCCTATTGCGACAAGGATGGCGTTTACTGGGTCAAGAACGGTCCTGATAAACGCCGCATACGAAGCCCGGAAGAGTTGGCAAGGCTTTTTCAGCTTGGCGAGAAACTGTATGCGGAAAACCAGCCCGTTGCCGCCTCGACGCTGGAGGATTTCGACCGTGAGCGGTTCGCGCGTTTTTACGAACGCAAGTACGACGATCCCATGCCTGACCCGGTTTCTGAAACCTCGCGGTTCCTCCAGATTCTGGAAAACCTCTGCCTGATCTCGAAAGACCGTGTGACTGTGGCCGGATTGCTCCTGTTCGGCAAGCGCCAGGACGTTCTCCTGCCGGAAATGAAGATCGACGCGATCTGGTTCAAGGGCGCAGACAGATCATCCTCCGAATGGTGGGATCAGCGTTCGATCACGGGCACATTGGATCAACAGTACGAGTCAGCCATGGGTTTTTTTGCACGCTGGAGCTCACGTGTACAAAACGAGTCCACATTCAACAGTCAGGGGAGGGAAGAGTTGCCCTGGGTCGTTCTTGAGGAGTTGCTGACCAACGCCCTTGTCCATCGCGACTACTTCATCAAGGACTCCATCAAACTCTTCATTTTTGATGATCGGATTGAGATACGGAGTCCAGGAAAACTGCCGAACAATCTTTCGGTTGAGCAGATTATGCGTGGTGTAAGGAGAAGCCGGAATGTAGTCATCAACTCCTTTGCGCCGGATCTTTTGAACTACCGTGGCGTAGGAAGCGGTATCTTGCGTGCCTTGCGCGCCTGGCATGATATTGAATGGCACAACGACATTGCGGATGAGGAACTAAGCGTTACAATCCGTGTGCCAGTCAACAGTGTGGGGAAAGGATATGATAAGGTATAGCATGCGTGTCGGATTGTTGCGCGGGACTTGCTTTGGTCTGTTATTCCGCCGCTGGACGAGCAGACGCTCGCCCCAGCGCTCCGCGCTCAAAATCTTTCACCTATTACCTATTACTTCTTTGTGAGCTTGCCGCCTTTGTACGTGAACTCGGGGCAATCGCAGAAGTAGACGCGTTTGCCGTCCGCGTTCTCGGAGATTTCTGCCGTGACCTTGCCGTCGCGCGTCCAGCCCTTGAATGCCCTAGGCGGCAGATCGATGGTTTCATCCCCGACCTTGGTCTTCAGCCGCTCCTTGAGATTGCCGTTCGCGACGATGATCGTGCCGTCCTGATATTCGACGAAGATCTGATTGCGCTCGACCGTGCCGTCCGCAATCGCTGCGGAAGAGGTGTGCGCTTTGCCGTCCGCATCGAGATACGCGATCATGCTTGCTTCGCTCTGCGTGTAGCGCGCGGCGAGCGGCTGGACCATGGCGTAGCTGCGGAGCGCGATGTCTACGCCCTTCTCGAAGTCGATCCGCCCCGGCCCGCAGTAGGCGAGCCCGAACGGTTTTGACGGCGTGAAGCAGTAATCGAGGATCAGGTGCGGGGCGTGCCCGAACGCAACCGTGGCGGTCAGGAAACAATCGACAAGCTCCTCGGTCCCGCCGACCGGCTCGGTATTCGGCTGATACATCTTCCCGGGCGAGAACATCGGCAGCAACCCCATGCCGAAGTTACACTCCTTGGGATGAATCTTGAGCAGGTCGAAGTCGACAATCCAAGGCATAGTGAAGAAGTCGTATCCGCGATCCTGTGCGTAGTTGCCATCCGTGAGCCCCGAATAGAAGAAGTGGCACCCGCCTTCGGAGTAGACGGGGCCTTGCCAAGCCTGTCTCTGCAACAGCATCGTTTCCCCGTACGCATAGAAAGTCTGCGCAAAAGTCGCCGCGCCGGGAACACGCGCATCGTAATCCGTGCGGCTCCAAGGTGTCACAGCGGTGTGGACATCGCAGTAGGCCGTGTTATAGCCGAACTTGCGCTTGAGTTCCGGGGCGAAACGTTCGCAGAGCGTCGGCGTAAGAGCCGGCTTCGGCCCGTAGCACCTGAACCACGCCGGTTGGAACGAGCCGTCGCGCCGGCGCGCGATGAGGTCACGCGACCAGATGGCGTTCATGGGCGAGAAGTCGGTGAAGTTGTTGTACGGGCCGTAGACGTAGCCGAGTTCTTCGCGCATGAAGCGTGAGTAGTCCTCGGCACCGGCGTCCCCGCCCTTGCCCGGCGCGGCATCCGTGCGGCAGGTGAAGCTTTCGCCGCGGTCGCGCCACAGCGTCTCGTGGTCGGTGACGATCAGATGATCGATCCCGAGCTTTTTCACCTCCCGCCAGAAGGCCTTGTCCAGCTCGCGTGCATAGCTGCCGTGAGACCGCCACGCGCCCTTGCCGGTCACCGCTTTGTACGGCGAGACGGGATTTGGAATCTCCGGCAGCACGTCCGCGAAATCCCGGCTGAGTGTGATGACGATCCGCTCGCTCACCGGATTGTAGGTGCCGTCCGTCTTCGGGAAGTATTTCATCGACTGCGCATTGCCCGCACTCGAAACCTCACTCGCGTTCGAGCGATACCAGTCGAAGATCGCGCTCCGGTACCATCCGCCCTCAAGCAGATCGATCTTGAGACGGCTCTGCCGGTAGCCGTAGGCGAGATACGGCACGATGAAGCTCTTGAGAACTTTCGCCTCGGAAGCCGTGCCGCTCGAAACCTCCGTGACGGCCCCGGCGGGCGCGTACAGATCAACGACAAGGCTCTTGCCGCGACGGCTCGTCGTGACTTCAAGCTTGCCGGTGTCGCTCCCGGTGATCGCGCCGCCGTTGAACGCGGCGAGCAGGTCGCCCGCTTGCGGCGAAGACGTGCGCGGGATGATCGTGCTTTCCGTAATCGGGAACGGCAGATTGCGGTCGCCGGTGTTGATCCCTTGGTCGGCGCCTTTGAGCGGTGTCAGGTTGCGTTTGGCGCGCGCGGCGATGTCGAGTTTGCCGGAGAGCGTGTCCATGAAAAACGCGATGTTGTCAAAGTGCATCGGACGGTATTCCGGCTGCGTTCCGCCGGTGAGGACGAATCCCGCGAACGCAGCGCCGTGGAAGCGCTGGGTCTCTTCCGGCGAGAAGCGCCGCTCGATGCGGTGCCAGTCCGGCCAGTCGATCTTGCCGAGCGCAACCCGCTGCTCCCTCCCGTCCGCAAGCCGCAGCACAAGGAAGAGTTCAGCGGAGGGCACCCCGGGCTGCGTGTTGGCGCCGCGTCCGAAGTGGTCGCCGTGTACCCAGACCGCGAAGGTGTTCCATGCGTTCGTGACCGCCAGCGGTTTTTCAGGGCCGAAGGCGATGGACGGCTTGTCGCCTTTCCCGCAGTACGACAGCCGTAGCGTCTGCTCTCCGAACAGTTGCACCTCGCGCGTCGTCGCGCAGAGGGCCGCCGCGTTTTCGGCGCGCACCTTCCATGCTGGCTCGTCCTCGAAATCGACGAGCGTCGGCACGTCGTCCTGTGTCCGGTTCGCGTTCCTGAATTCGTACGGGCGGTTGTCCTGCGGATACGGCTTGCCTGCGCCGAGGTTCTCCGGATACGACTCGGCCTTTTCATTCTCGCCGAGCGCATAGCACGCCTCCCGCCAGATGTCGTTGGCGTTGTCGCCGAATTCGGACGGCAGGATCACGCTCTTTGCGAGATAGTCGACGCATTCGCGGTAGCGCTTCGCATCCAGCAGCGACTTCGCATACGCGAGCTTCATCTGATTCACCTCGGAGTCAGCCGTGAGGCGGTTGCCCCTCAGCTCCGCACGCCATCCGCCGCCGAGTTCAATGGCTCGCGCAATGTCCGCATCGCCTGCGGCACCGAGACGCCTGCCGGCGCGGAAGAGATAGAACGCCGCGAGATCGGGCGCGTTTCCGCAGGCGGCGAGAAGCGTGTCCGCACGGTCTTGCTCCCCGTTCGCCGCGAGGAAGAGCGCGTGATAATATTTGAACTTCCAACTGCTGTTTTCCCGCGCCGCCCATTCGAGCGCCGGGAGCGACTCGCGGCGGAATGGGAACACGAACTCCGCCGACAACTTGGCGATGGCATTGAGCGCCGCAGCGTCGCGCTTCAGATACGCAAGGCGGATGCGAGCGACCGGATGGTCGCCTGCAAAACCAAAGAGTTCGCGCGCCTCTTCGGCAAGCCCCGCTTCCTCGTACCAAGTGCCGAGATCCATGAACGTTTCATGCGGCAACTCGCACTTGATGTACGCGCGGAAATCTTCCTTGCCGCCCAGCTTGCCAAGCTCATACCTGACAGCGTGGAAGAGCGGAAGTTGCGCGAGCGTCGTCTTGGCGCTTGCCGCCGCGGCGGCTGCGTCGCTCCCTTTACGCAAGGCGACGACTTTCGCCAGCAGCGCGTCAAAGGAGAGTCCGTTGGCGCGCAGGGCGCGATCCGCCAGTAGCGCCGCTTCCCGCCAGTTTTTCTCCCGCAACATGATCTTCGCCAAGAGCGAATAGGCGGCCGAACGCATCATCGGCGAAAAGGCCGCGAGCCCGAGACGTTCCTTGGCGGTGGCCAGATCGTCTTGCGCGAACGCGGCGAATCCCGCGAGATAATTCGCCTCGCCGTCGTAGGTGTCGACAGCGAGCGCGCGATCCGCGAGACTCGCCGCATCGGCATAGCGCGCGTGCTTCGCTTCAAGCCCGGCGAGCGCGACGAGCGCGGGCGCGAAATTGTTGTCGGCGATGAGCGCCGACCTGAGCAGACGCGCCGCGCCATCGTCGTCGTGGAGATAGCGGAGCTTCTGCGTGCCCTTCAGGTAAAGCCCTTGGACGGAGTTCCAGTCAAAGTCGGACGGCATCTCGACCGGACGCGGCTTGATGTCTGTTTCGGGGGTTCCGAACGCTTCACGGCTCTTCACCATGCCCCACATCTCGTCGAAGACATCCGTTCCGCCGGGCGCGAAGGCGGGGATCTTGAACGGCGTTTTTTCGCAGGGCGGGCGCGGTTGCTGGAACGCGCGGCCGGACTGCAACTCGGCGTACTGGCCGTCCTTGTCTGTCAGCAGCGCCTCCCAGATTGCGCCCTCGCGTGACGGCGACCAGAGCCAGATCTTGCGTCCGTACTTGTCGTAGACCGGATTGCGGTGAATCGCGCCGAAACTGATGTCCGGCCACCAGATGCCGAACACGCGGTTGTCGCCGTTGAAAATGTGGTACGACTTGTTACTGCCGAAACGGTTCTGGGCATAAACCGAGAGGTCATGCCCTGCGTCGTCGATCGGCCAAGCGTGAACATCGCCCGGATGTCCCATGTGATGTTTGCCCGGAAAGAAGAAGTCGGTGTTTTCAAACAGCGGAAACGCCGCGTTCATCCACTGGTAATAGGGGCCGGTCAGGTTCGCGCTGTTGAACCAGATCGTCCGCATCGTAAAGTGATCGTCGCCGGGGGCGATCCGCACTTCCACCTGCCAGGTCGTGCGGCCGATGTACTCCGAGGCGCCGGCGAAGTAACTCGCGCTGCCGTCCTCGTTCTTCCTAACGCACCAGTCGACAGGCGTCGCCGAAGTCGGGGCGTGTCCGGTGATGGCGAAATTGAACTCGATGCCGCCGGAGCACCACGGTCCTCGGAGCGCGATGTTGCGGAACTTGACCGCATGATTGTAGTAGATGAACGCGCGTCCGGTCGCGATCTCCTCCGCACCCCAAACCTTGCCGCCGATTTCTGGGAGCATGGTCACGCGGATCTTTTCGTTTTCGAGGATCACCGCCTGCCACTTCTGCGCCGTCGACTCCGCCGTCGAGCCGTCGAAACGGAAATAGGGGTAGAGCGGCGAATCTGTCCGAGGCACCGGATCAGGATCAGAGAATCCGTACGTCGGGAATTCGAGTTCGGTTTCCACGATCGAAACCGCCGCGCCGAGTGACACGGCGGCAAACAGGGCGAGAGAGACGATGACCGTTTTTTTCATGATAGCAAAAGTCCAGTAAACATTGTGTTTAGTCGCGAACCGCGCCGCACCTGTTTGGTAAAAAACGCCAATGGTAAGCAGACACATTTCGGGCAAGCATCCGCCTGCCCGAACTCCCGCGTTTCGCGTCCGGCATGTATCTGCTTGCGGCTACGGCCAATCCTTACTTGCAGAGGATGATTAAGCCTTTCTTGCTAAGCGACAGCCTGTTGGCACCCCAGGAAAGCCGATAACCAGGGGGAAGCGGCGATTCGGCGATGGTGGCCGGTATGCCCGTGATGGTGCCGGTGAATTGCAGGAGGGTGGCTCGATCGGCAAGACCCTCGGCAGGGATGTTCCGCACCGTGATGGTTGTGCCCGTGAAATCGTAATCGCCGGAAACGGTGACCGCGCCGTTTGTCGTTTCGTTGTAGTCGACCGCGTAGCTCGTCGGTGCCGCGATGCCGTCGCCGAGCGTCAGTCCGCCGCCCGCGAAGACGACCGCCGAGTCGGCCGGGATCGCGCCTGCGGCCTCTACCTTGAGTGTGCCGCCCCGGAGAACCGTGTCGCCGCCGTAGGTGTTCGCCGCCAGAAGCCGCAGGTCGCCTCCGCCCTTCTTCGTGAACGAGCCGGTGTTCGCATTGGGCGTGATGCCGCACTCGACCTGGGCATAATACATGTCGTCATGGCCGACCGCAGTCACCGAACCGATGCGGATATGCGCCGTCGCATGCGTATAGCCGACGCCGGCCGAGGTGATCTCGATTCCTGTGACCTTGAGCGCCTTGCAGTCCCACTTGACGACGGCCGTCGCACCCGTGCCGTCGCCGGAAATCCAGATCCACGGCGGCATCTGGAACGAGGCTTTGCCGTCCGCGGGAGGCGTCCACGGGATCGCGGAGACGCCGCCGCCGAACGCGCCGGTCAGGGGCACGTCGACGACGTTCCCCGTCTTGCCGTCGGTATCGATCACCGCACCGTTCCTGTAGACAATGACCTGATTGACGGAATAGGCCAGATTGCCGGGCGTGTTCGGGGAATAGTTGTGGAAGAGCATCGCGTTGTTCGCTCCGGCGACGAGCGTGCCGCCGTTGAAGCCTACCGCTGTAAAGCGGTTGGCCGGATCTGCGTCAGCCGTTGTCTTCGAGTAATCGTAAAATCCTGCGGTTCTTAGGCGGGCCTGGCCGTTGATGTTCACGAAGGATTCGTGGGGCAAGGCGAGCGGCGAAGCACCGGTATTGATCAGGCGGATCGCATTGTCATGGAGATCGGCCTGCGCCGTCCCGTCCACGGTGAACGCGGCATAGGAGTCTGCGATCGCGTAATAGCCGCCGCTCATCGCGATCATCCCGTCGAAATCGGCCGTGCCGCCGGAAAGGCGCACGATTGCGAAACCTCCGTTTCCGCTTGCGATGAAAAAGTTCTTCTTCGGGTTAACCGCCGTGTCGCTCGGGTGCGCCCGGACAACAAGTTCGCCGCCGGTTTGATGGAGACAGCCGAACCCCCACAGGCCAACGGAAAACGGCCCCAAGGCCGCCAGCCTGCCGCCGGCCAGCGCATAGTAGCCGGAACCATAACCGTGGCAGCAGCCGATGCCGGAACCGTACTGATAATACTCGTCCCCGTATTGGCCGAGCGCCGCCATTTCGCCGCCCGTCTGGTAGACGGCGCCAAGGCCGCGGTGCCCGCTTCTTGGCGCGCCGACGACCAGCCGGTTGGTGATCACCGCCCCGGCCTGAATCTCCATGTAGCCGGAGCACCGGTTGCCGACCACGATCGCGTTTTCCTCTCCCGCGATACCCGAATCGTCACCCGGATATGTTGAACGGTCGATGTCGGCGCTGCGGATGAGCGAGTTGGTGACGACAATGCGGCCGCGCCTCTTGATTTCCGAATAGCCGTTCGTAAGGAAAGCGTAACCGGCGTGCAGGCCCCTGAGCCCGAGGATGACGTTCCGGGCGCCGTCAAAGCGCACCGTCGGCCAGGTCGCGGGATCCACCGTCGCAACAGCGCGGTTGGTGCCCGCCGCGATGAAATCGAGGGTGAAGGTCCGCTCGCCCGTCACCTTAAGAGTGCCATCGCAAACGACGGCGCTGCTGGCTCCGGCGGAACCGCCGGCCACCGTCGGCACGCCAAACGAACCGTCGACCACGACACGCGTATCCTGCGCGAGCTTCGCGCGAATCGCGAGGTCGGACATCAGGTCGCCGTTCCGGAGCTGCACCGTCCCGCCGACAGGGCCGAACGTGCCGAGATCGCCGGAGACACCGATATTCAGATTACCCGCGAAACCGGCGAGCGTCACCTTCTCCGCCGTCAGGTTGCGATCCGCTCCGATCTCGATCGTCGCCTCGGCGCCGACGATATGCACCAGCTCTTTGACCGCCGTCGCCGCCGCGGCGATCGTGTCGTTGCCGCCCGAGCCCTCGGTGGTGATGCCGACGGACTGCGTCGGCGCGTTCGGCACCGTTGAACCCTTCGCCGCGATCTGCACATCCGTCGCCGGCGCGGCCGGCGCAATTATGCCGCCGTCACGGATCTCGGCAGGCTGTCCGTTCACGAGCACGCCGGCCGGGGCTGCTCCCGCCGCCGCGCCGTCAATCTTTACGCGGCCTGTACCGCAGAGGAGATTCAGCGTCCCAGTCGTCTTGCCGGCCGTGCGCGCCAAGGAGGCCAGCACATACGTCTCGCCATTGGGAACGGTGATCGTGGAGACGCCCGTATCGAAGGTGACGGGCGCCGTCGGGCTCCAGTTCGCGATCGCCGAGACATCCAGTATGCCGCCGCACAGGCGGATCGAGTCGAAGCCTGCCAGACCGTCGGCCGTCGGACGGACCGCCTCCGTGCCGTCGATGACCAGTCCCACCGTCTGGCCGCCCGCTTTGTTCAGCGTCGGCGTGAGCGTGATCGGAGACGTCTCGGCCTTCATGCAGAGGCTGATCGAGGCGTTGTTGCCGAGCGGCGTGACCGTCGGCGACACCGTCAGCGCCGCCGTGCCCGAATTCGCGACCGCCGCCATATAACCGTTGCTGACTGAAAGGGTCTTGGACAGCGTCTCCGCCGTCGCGAACGCTGCGGACAGTGTGCCGTTGGCATAGAAGTTGACGTTGTCGCATATGCCGAAGCCGTACGTGCCCGGACGGTCGGTCTTGAACGTCCGGTCGCCGTCCACGAAGGTGATCGCGCCCTTCGCGTTGTTGACACCGGTCATGAGAACGGTGCCGGCCTGCGTGTTGTTGTTGCCGTAGATGTTGACGTTCGGCTCGACGCCCTGGTAAAGGCCGTCCATCTCGAATACGGCGGCGATCTCGAGCACGGCGCCCGTATTGGCGTAAATCCGGGCGCGGTTGGTGCCGCTGGCCGTGGGCGAACCGCGGAACCGCAGGGTGCCGGCGCCCGTGATCGAGGCACTCGAAGCCGCGTATATGTAATTACCGTTCAGGGAGCCATAAGCCAGTGTCGCGCCCTCGAGGATCTCGAGATTGGCATTGGAGCACGAAAAAAACAAGAAGCGCACACCGTCCAGAAGTGTCGAGGCCACCGTGATCTTGGGCACGGTGATGGTGACGTTGAGGCCGCTCTTGTATTTGGCGTCGCCTTGAACATGCGCGCCCGCGAAGCGATAGCCGCCTCCCCCCGTGCCGCGCAGGCTGATGCATGTGAAACCCCAGGTGCGGTCCGCAACCACGCGGATCTTGCCGAGGTCGTTGAAGACGAGCGTTCCGGACGCATTGTTCTCGACCTCCAGATAGGCATCTGAAGTCTGGATAGCCGCGCCCATGCCGAAGGTCGCCGCGAGAACGGGCATGTTCTCGAGCCCGCTCTCGAGCGCGAACTTTCCGGCCGAATCAAGGTTCGGAGGGGCTTCTAACGGCAGCACCTGTTCGGACGAGGTGCCGAACGTGTAGGCCGGCGCCCCTGCTTTGACGGTAATCTGCCGGATGCAGTAGAGACCTTCGAGGTCGATGGTCGTGTTGCCGTTCGCAAGCGCGCCGAACTCAACCTTCTCGCCCAGGCGCTGCTGGCCCGCTGCGGAGATCGTGTCGACTTTGCCGACCGTTGTCACCTCGGTGTACGGAACGCCCGGCGCCTGTGCGGCGGGACTGCCGTTCAGGCCCCAGTTTGCAGGGTTCATCCATTTGCCGTCTGCGCCGTTGCCGGTCCAGACATACGTGTCGCCTGGCGCTCCGGAGACATCAAGCGCGAGGCCTGCGACAATCGCGGATACGAGTGTAATCAGTTTTTTCATGTTTTTCATTGTCAGTTTCTCCTTGTTTTGTTGCCGATGGAATTACGGGATGTCGTTGTCGTGTCCGATGTATGCACCGCCGCCGCACGTGCCGACGAGAATGTCGGCCGGATCGGCCGCCGAGAGCGAAAGCCACGCATAGTGGTAGTGCGAGGCGTTGCCCGAGATGTCCTTCCAAGTCTTTCCGCCGTCCGTCGAGCGCAGGATCGCCCCCAGGGCCGGCGTGACCTTCGCCTCGTGTACCGCCACGTAGACGACCTCGGGGCGGTCCGGGCGGATGGCGATGCCCTGGACGCGGCCCACGAGGCGTGTCTCGCGGCACTCAAGCACCTGTTCCCAGGTCATGCCGTCGTCATCCGACCGCCAGAGGCCGGCGGCGACCCAACGTGCGCCCTTAGCCGTCTTGACGCGCGTGGCAGTCGTGCCGAGGTAGATCGTCTTGCCGCCGGGCGTGACCGCGAAGTGCGTCGGCAGGATCATATCGGGCGTACTCTTTCCGAGCTTGCGGAAGTTCACGCCGCCGTCTTCCGACACGTACAGCCCGCCGCGCGGATCGGGCTCCGGAGGATCGAACACTTTGCCGCAACAGTAGCTCGTGTGAAGCGTTGAGAAGAGCCCGCGGGCTTCAAGCGGCATAAGGGCGGCGATAGCATAGATCCTGCCGCTGGCGGGGTCGGCCTTCACATAGTTCGGCGCCCAGTCGCAGTCCTTGCCGATACCCTCGAATGCGGCGCGCTTCCAGTCTCCGCCCTTGTTGTCCGAGTAATAGACGCCCGTGCGCTTTGTGGCGAAGATACGCCCCGTGCGCGGATCGATCTCGAGGTGCCGCACCGCCCAGTTGTGCAGCATCAGTTGGCCGTCACGGTACACCCCGCCGCCCGGGCGCACCTCGACCTGTTTCATCGCCTCGGGCGAGAGGATGTCTGAGACGGAGCCGAGCTTCATGCCCTTCGGGTTCGTCTCCGGCGCGTGCCATGTATAACCGCCGTCCGTCGTCGTCAGGAAGACGCTGCCCTCGGAATATGACGCGGACCAGCCCTTCGAGCCGACATACGCGCGCAGCGGATCATGCGGGTCGTGACAAGCGCTCATGAAACCGAAGCACCCGTCCTTCGCCCCGGCCGCCTCGATGCCGCCGGTCTGGCCGCCTGAGAAGAATGTCTCACCCCCGTCGACCGACGAGAGGAAATCGAAGTCGTGGCAGCACATCAACAGGAAGTCCTTGTTCTTCGGCGCGACCGAAAGCGACATTATGAACGAGTTGTCCATGCCGCGCGTCTTGAAGCGGTGCTCGCCTACCTTGTCGGTCGTGATGATGCGCCAGTGTCCGCCCGCGTCGCGCGTCTCCCACATCATGCAGCCCGCGTCGGCGAACCAGAGCCGCTCGGGGTTGCGCGGCGAGATGACGATGAAGCTGTCGGGCGACCCCAGGTAGGCGTAGTGGTTGTTCCAGCGATCCGCCTCCAGATTGGACCGGTCTTTGGAAGACACGCATGTCTTCCACGTTCTGCCGCCGTCGACCGTCTTGAGCGTACACATTCTTTCGCCCGCCAGATCGGTGTAACGCATCTGCGCCGTGTACATCACGTTCTTGTCCTTCGGGCTGACCGTGATGCGGTAGCGGCCGATTTTCCGGTTGAGGTTGCCTGAGACATCGCGCCAGCTCGCGCCGCCGTCGTCCGAGCGGTAGATGCCGGGCTTGTTGGTCTTGCGCAGCTCGGGATACGCCGACTCGTCACGAGGACTGAAACACCCCGCTGCGAAAAGTGAAAGCGTGCCGTCCGTGCCGTAGCTCGCCGTAAGCTGGCCGACCGCCGTCGTCGGCAGGCCGTCGGCCGCGGTCGCCCACGTCTCGCCGCCGTCCGTCGACTTCCACACGCCGCCGCCGTTGCCCGACAGGTAGAGCGTGCGCCGCCCCTTCGGCGAATTGCGGTCGACGAGGATGCTCGAATAGCACACCTTGCGTTCATTCGCGTCGGCACTGTCGCGGCAGCCGGCGTAGACGTACTTCCATGTCTCGCCCCCGTCCGTCGACCTCGCCACCCATCCCTCTCCGTGCCGATCATACGTCTTGCTGAACGTGAACAGGCAGGTCGTGCCGTAGCCCGGCCCCGCCACCCACAGCGTGTTCGCATCGTCCGGGTCGACGGCGATCGCCCCCGGTCTCAGCGGGCTCCCCCGTAACGATTTCCAGGTGTCGCCGCCGTCCGTGGAACGGGCGAGCCCCGACTCAACCATCCCGTATTTCGCGATGTACGGTGCGTCATGCGGATTCTTCTCGGAGAAGTCGCCGAGACGCTGGTTCGCGGCGGCGTAGACCGTCTTCGAGTCCGACGGCGCCACCGTGATGAGCGTCCATGTCGCCACACGGCACTCGTGCGAAAAGGCGGACGCGAGGCGCTGCCAGGTCTTGCCGCCGTCCTTGGTGCGGTACACGCCGCCCACGTCCGGAGCATGGAAAAGCGTGTCGTCGTCGTTCGGGTCGACCGTCAGCCAGAACGAGTTGCCGCCCATGCCCGCACCGATGTGACGCCAGTCGACACCGCCCCGATTACATTTGATCGTGCCTTTACCGGCCCCGCCTACAATGGGTGTCGGCTCTGCCACCGCCATCATGAGGGGGAACAGAGCAACAATACACCATCCTGCTGTTCGCATAACACCTCCTTAGTGCCTTGTCGGCCGATAAGGCCAATAAAAAACAAGTTGTTCTTCACACGAAGCCACGAAGGTCACGAAGGGGAATGCAATGGGTTGTCATGAAAAACCTTTGTGTCCTTTGTGCCTTTGTGTGAGATTGAATTGGGTTGCGGGCTTCGCCCGCGCTAGTTTGTGCCTTCTTGTTTCACCGCGACACTTTCATCACGGTTCTTCACTTCATTAGGAAAATCGTAACAGATGAGGGTCAACCTAACAATAACCTATCCCGCAAAACAAACCGAACTTTTTGCGCACAGCGCGTCTTCCGGCAATGGCATGGCGGA
>Ga0255347_1001373_pt1 | contig 39867 bp, 38 predicted proteins | sample wastewater_treat_2_FD_192479 | JGI IMG/M metagenome (GOLD analysis project Ga0255347, IMG submission 192479) | Wastewater microbial communities from Lulu Island WWTP, Vancouver, Canada - plant24 | ecosystem: Engineered > WWTP > Wastewater > Unclassified | place: Canada: Vancouver, British... | reverse complement strand
GTCGATTCCTTAGCGCGAATGTTGAGAACCTGCTCAAAATATTCTACCGAAAGAGCAGGGGAAAGATCCTGTCCGATGGGTGGAAGCTGACATTCGTCGCCCACAAATATAAATTTACCGCCGCGATCATATTCCAGCAGATCTGACAGGGTACGTCCACTTCCAAATTGAGCTTGTACAGGATTCTCTTCGACGGTGTCGGATATCATGGATGCTTCGTCCACAATATAATATATTTGTTTGTCTTTTTTTTCTTTAATGGGAGTTAGTATGTAAGTAAGGAACAGTTGGCCGGTTTTATCAACTCCTACTTCATCTTCTGTTTTAATAACTTCCTCCAGATCTTGGTTGAAATCGTTGAAAACATAGATGACCGAATGGATGGTTTGTGCCTTTTTGCCGGTCATATTGGTCAGAATTTTTGCAGCACGTCCGGTGGAGGCCATCAAAATGTATTGGGTATTGTCATGCCGGGTAATTTCGTCGATAAAATATCGGATCAGCGTAGTTTTACCGGTTCCTGCATAGCCTTTCAGAATAAAAACTTTTATTTGGTCGTTCGAGATAAAGTTGCGAAAGTTTTCAAATGCTTTTTTTTGATTCGAAGTCAATTCAAAAGCTTTTTTTGATGATTGTGCAATTGATTCTTTATTTTCCATAGTTGCTTACAAGTTTATATATTTTCGAAAGCGAACAAAATCGAAACGGGTTTCCTTTTGTCCGCTTCCCAAATCTACGCTAATTCTTTCGCTGGTGGAAGCAATGCAAGTAATATCTTCTTTCAACAGCATTTGGAGTAACGTGAAGGTAAATGTCATTTCACCCATCAAATGAACAGTCGTTTCTTCCTTTCCTTTGGCTATTGCCAGTACTTGAGCTGCATAACTTTCGGCAAGTTGTTCAATATAAGTTTCATCACCTTCAGGATCAACCGCCGGAAAAGGAAGATCCACACACGAGCCGTAAACGGCTGCCGCTTCTTGTTGCTTGACAGACCACAACTCATAAGGATGATTGGATAAATTTATCAGCATAGCAGTTTCATCTTTTCGTAATATGTTTAATATGTTCCACTATTTCATTCCACTTGTCTGGTTCAGTAAAATAAGACTTACCAAAATAAGTGATATTCATACTTTTGGCAACCTTTATCAATTGCTCGTTTTCCTCATTTAGTGCAAAAATGTAGGTATGCGCCGGCAAACCGAACATAGATTCCTTGATGGCAACTGCTTTATAAACAATTTCGTTGAACATTCGATTGCTGTCAAAACCGGTTTTACATTCGATAACAAACAAGTGGTTTTGATAGGTAAATACCACATCCAAGTCGTTATTAAAAACGCCTTCTTCTTTTTTCAACTTAACGCCAATAGCTATATCATCTACCGAAATGCTTTCTTTAATTTTATGATAAATGTATTCTTCGAACCAACCACCGGTGAGATATTGAGTTTCATACTTGGAAAGCTCGTTCTCATTATTTCCAAAATGAATGTTTTCCAGAAAATCATTCAATCCGGGAATCGGAATTTCCTTGCCCTTCAGGTTGAAGCCCATTTCTACCCTACTGATATCTTTGATTCCCTTATCACGATAGGCTTCTCTGATTTTATTCAAAATGGCTGATTCTTTTTCGGAAAATGATTGAATAAAAAGTTGAAAAAAAGACTCTGTAAATTCTTTTTTTCTAACGGTATTCCTTTTTAATGTATTAAAATCCAAACCATAAAGAGAAAGATATTCGTCGATTTTGAGTCGATAGTCAATGGCTTCTTCATCATCCAGAAAAGGTTTTAGCACTACATTTCGCGGAAATGGAATATAGAAAAATTCGCTGTCGTATTTGCTGAACAGGTGATAAACAGCAAGCGTCATGTATTTCGTTCCACCTGTCAGGTTTACCACGTAATGTTTATCGCTACTAATATGTTCGGCAATTGCCGCAGTCATTTCGTTCCATTTTTCTTCCTGATTTTTTTCGAGAAGAATCACTTGTTTCTCTTCCTCGGTGCATTTCAGCGTCTGAATAAGCCAATCAGCCTCATTTTTCATTTCCTGTGTGGCAATAAAAAGCATTTCATCGTCTTGTTCTTGCCTATCCTTGATAAAAAGATAATTAGGAATGGTCTGTTTGGAGATAATACTTACCAATACTTGTTTTTTCATAGATTTTAGCAATAAAAATAGGTATAAACATTTATTTAATGAATGAGTGTTAGTTTTACAAATCCCAGCAAATCTTGATATTCTTCTTCTACTCTTCGGGTTTTCGGGAAAACGTCATCTGGATATTTGTCATTATTCGGTCGGGCAGCGGGCACTACTTCGGAGTAAAAATTATTCAGATTTTCTGCCCATGCACCGGTGATAAAACGCCATCCCGAAGCATGTCCCAATCGAAGGATACATTCTTTTCCTTTTGTACAATTGATGATTTCCCCTTGAATCGACTTCATGACGTCCAAATAATTGTCAGCTCCCGCCTTTTTTTGATCAATTTCTTTCCAAAATTTTATTTCGTCGTTGACCAATTTCAATGTGTGGGCATTAATGGTTTGGAAAAGATTTTCGACCGACTGTAAACATTCAGGAAGTTTGCCGGGTGAATTTATTACTTTGTTTTTAGAGTAACTGACAGCCTGATCCCATTTTTCTTTTGCAAAATGATATCTATTCAAATTGATATTTAAACGAAAAACGGATTTTTTTTCCTGATCAATGGTTTCAACGATTTGAGATTTACTGTCGTCCAGCAGTGAGTTTTTGTTGGTAATATTCAAATGAATCATCCGAAAGGCAGCTTCCGAACCTTTATCGAAATAAGCATCACCCACTTCCACAAATCGGAACAAATCGTTTTTGGCATCATTGCCAAACAATTCATTTTGAATTTTTTTATCGGAAATAATTGTTTTTCCTTTTCTGTCCTTCGAAAGTATTTTTTCCTCTTTATCATTTACCCTTCCTACCAGCGAAGCAAGCACTGCTGTACGTATGGCGCCTTTCAAAGAACTGCCCGGAATATAGGGAAATCCAAAACCGTTGTGAATGGTTTCATTCAAAATTTGTCCTTTCTGAATTTTTTTGGCAAAATTCAAAATTTTTCGAGAAGAAAATGCTTCCGGACTTTTGATGGGTGAAAATTTCTGAACAAATTCTTTGGTGTTTCCGGCATTTTCAATTATCGAAATCCAGCGGTCTATATTTTCCATGCCAATCAATTGGAGAATTTTAGCAGGTTCTACTACATAAATATAGGAATCCGATCCATCCTTATCTTCCACAAAATCGGCATTGTATTGCAATAACTCTCCCGAACCTACGTGGACAGGTGTCAAAGTCGTTAATTGAATATTACTCATAATGATGGTACTTTAATGTTGATACAAAATGGTTTTCCGCTTCGATAAGCAGGATGCATTTTTTCATCATTCCATGCTGGCGATAAATCCACAATTTTTCCTTTTATTTCTTGAACGGTTGGGAATAATGAACCTGCATTAAACATATAAACCGATTTTTTCCTCAAGTGACGAAATTTTTCTTCGGTACTACCAGCCAAAAATCCTCCCCGTAAAATCAATTCAAAGACGGCATCTTCCAGTTTCAACTGAGAGAGTTCGGCTTCTTCCGGTAAAAAAAGCGACAACAAAAGTGTTGCATTCGCATCCGGAATTTCAGGAATTTGAATTGCTCCGCATTCCGGAACAAATTTTCCTCCGCCTACGTTTTTATCGGTACCTATTCCTGTTTCGCCCAACAGTTTGAAAAGTTCTTTCACTTCGGCAAACACCTTCTCATCAGCATCTATCAAGCCGTAAAGTCCGGCTTCTTTGTCAAAAAATTGCCAATCAAAAGAAAAAAGTTTGTTCTTCGTTCCATCTATTCGTGGAACTTGTACCCTTTGATTCACTTGATTTTTGATGACTTTTTGAAAAGAAATTTTTGGAATCAAAAATTCGTTTTGCAACTGTTGCTGCTCAACAACAATGCTTTTTCCGGAAACCAATTCGTTCCACAAGCCTATTTCGATAAATTTAATTTTTTTCAGCCATTTTCGATATTCATATTCTTCTTTTCCTTTTACTGCTACTTGAAGTTCTCCTTTCATTGCTGGCATGAAATAGAGCTCTTTCCAATAAGGAAAAGCAGAACTGATGGTAAACGACTGCATAAATTCCAGCACATCGTCCGTTTTACCCATTTGGGCCCGAATTGCAGCAAGGGCAGCCGACAAAGTGTCGCTTTGAAGCATTCCTGCTGAGGAATCGTAATCTTCTTTCCCCGTTCCTACATGCAAAGGCGTAAATTGGGTGAATTTTATTATTTTATATTCCGACATATTACTGAAATTTAGTACTTCGATTCTGTAATTTCAATATTTTCAAATTTAACCTGCCCATAGCCCCGTGACCCTTGTCCGCCCAAATAGTCATTTTCGAGTAATTGCATGGCTTTCTCCAAAGTTCTTTTCAATTCATCTTCGTTTTCACCTTCAAAAATATTGAGTACCATGTTCAGATTGAATTTGGCCCCTGCCGGCACACGTTCAAAAGTACGAGGATTGGCTTCAGCGGTTACTCGATTGATAGTTACTTCCGTTTTGCTTTCGGCATAGAGTAAATCCGTTCTGCTGAAATCGACTTCAGGGTCATCAATTATCAGTTCTGCATCTCTCACGATCAAACGGGAAGGATGACCACCTTTATTTGCACCAACACCAAACAGCTTTCCGGCAACTCCATTGGGATTTTCCGACGCTTCCCCTTTGGAACTTACATCTCCTGTTGAAATTTCAATCAAAGCTCTCATTTTTCCCTTCAGCGAGCTTCCCGGAATATAGGGAACGTTGGTTAATGGATTTCTTACTACAAAGTTATCGGGTCCGCCTATATTCAAAGCTGCATTTGTCCCACCAATATGCAATCCGGTTTTCAAAACGATAGTACCGGTATAATTGATTTTTTTGTTTAATTTTATTGTTGACATGATTTTTAGATTTTTAATGAAATTGAAAGTGTTTTTTAATAAATTCTAATCTACTTTTAATCTTTACCTCCAAAAGCTTTGTGGTAAGCCAGAATGGCTTCAAACAGATTGCAAAAATTCTCGTATTGATTGCTATTTTGAACCAACTCTGAAGATTTGTCAAAAATCAATTTAAAAAGTTTCAGTCCGTAGTTACTACTGTCACGACCAAGAGCGTAGGCCATTTTTGGACGAAGTAAATAAAAAGATGCTTTTTCTTTATCGAAACCATTAATCTGAATGCGTTTGATTTCCCCGTAAATACTTCTGATTTTCGATTTGGTTAATTTTTGTTTGGCCATATATTTTCCTGCTTCTTCTGCAAAATCCACCATCGACTTATCCGTATTTTGGGTTATCCATTTCGAATCGATAGCATGATGATTTAAAAATTCTTCCGGCGTCTCTTTTGGCTGGTCATAGTTTTGACTATTCTTTTGTGGCCAGTTTCCTCCCTGTTGAGGATTCTTTTGATAATTGTTCATAATTTATTGATTTTAAGAGTTTTATATTAATGTAAATTACTTTTTAATTCAGGAACGCAGTTCCAATTCCGCCCAACGGGCAGCAAAAGCCCAGAGCTCCAACGGATGATATTCAGTAGTGATAGAAAGTCCATTGAGTGAAGTTTGCACATTGCCACACACTTCTTTCAGGCAGTTGTCAATCAAATCGTTCAATAACGAATGATCCTTGTTTCGTTCTTTCATTCGACTCAAATCGTATGTAAGCATCCAATATGTCTTGTTCCTATGCACTTTATGATTTCTGATATCGGCATTAGCTGTATGCTGCATGATTTTCCCCAACAACGATTTAGGAGAACCCTTTTTTATAATTTCCACAAATGTATTTTTCAACAATTCAACAGTAGGAAACTCTTTTTCCCAATGTAAGGGCATATCCATAAAAGAAATAGAATTTTTCACTGCCTCTTTGCACGTATGTTCTTTGGCTGCTTTTTCTTCCTTCTGACTTTCTTCAGCTGATTTCATGATCGGGAAGGTTGGCTCTACAATGGCAATTCCTCCCGAAATATGTAAGGACGGATTGTGGCAGGAAAATTCTTTAAAATCGGCTTTTATTTTCTTTGCTAATTCAATAGTTGCCCGCCAGTCACCAACAATAAACAAGTCGTCTCCACCACTGTAAATGATAAATGACGAATCGGGAGCAATCTCTTGCTGAAGCATATTGAGATAACCCGAAAAGTAAAAATCAAAGGAACGGCTTAAAGCGGAGAAACGCGACAAGGTGGACATTTCGGGTAAAATACCGGTTTGAAATATATTGCCCAGATTGTCCACATCCATTCGCAAAATTCCGAGACGAGACAATGATTCACTATCACACATTTTGTCAAATGTTTTTCCGTTAAATTCATTACCTCCATAAAATTTAAGCTCATAAATATTATTTAATCCTCGAATTTTTATATCTCCCATAAAATCGCAATTGCCATTTTTACCGTTCAAAGTAACGAGGGTAATTTTATCGGCAGAAGCTTGCAATCTTTCCTTCATTTTTTCGATTTCAGCTGTCTTCAAAAAATAATAATAAAATCCAAGTTCAATCGGAGCAATAAAAATTTTATCATCCCAGTAAGGAATTTTCTGTTCGGAAACGACCAAAAAATCTGTTTCCCGCAAGTATTTTCCCATTAATATCTGTTTACCGGTAATTTCCTTAATTGGGTTTTCTTCATTAAATTCCTCACTTATCTCTGGCGAATAGAAAGGTTTTTCATTGGGAAAAAATTCTTCCCCCGAAATACGGTCGCGCTTGGTTAATCCACCTTGCATAAAGGGAGTAAACAATTTGTCGTAACTATTTGTGATGAGCGATAAGTATTTATTATTTTTCTTTTTGTTACGTTTCTCGAAAAGTTTATTCCATATATCGCCCAAATGCTCTTCTCCTTTATGCATTAAAGCATCTTCAGAAACCGTTACTGCATCAATTGCCATATAAAGTTGAATACCATGTTTTTCGAACATTTGCTGTTCAATAAACAGAATGGCATCTGTGAGTTGTTGGTTTACAAATGTAGTATTTGGAGCAATCAGATAAAAACTTCCACCTGAATCATAAATGATGTTAGCACGAAAGAGATGAAGCTTTTTCAATAAAAAACGTACCACTGCATCGGAAAGGATTTGAATGTAAAAAGATCTCCCTTTTAGATTTTTGCCAGCATATTTCGAAACAATTTGATAAATATACATTTGAATACCACTCATATCACCTCCGATCAGGAGAAAAGGATCTTTGCTTGCGGCGGTTCCATGTTGATAATCATAAAGACAAACTGCTAATGCTGCAGTGGTTTTTGAATGGTCGTAAAGGGAGACATCCGGAAAGACAATCGTACTCGAAGAAATGCAAGAAGTGTATTTAAACAACAGATTCAACAATGTTTCGCTAAAAGCACGATAGGTATTTGCCTGAATAAATTTGAACTCTATCAGAAAATTTTCCCACAATTTTTCGTAATCGGGATTTTCATTAAATTCGCTTCTTGGAAAATAATTTTTTGATAGATTAAGTGCGTCAATGGGTAAATGATGCCAGTTTTTTTGTTGTTTTAATTCTTCCTTATTCTTATTCAAAATATCAAAAATAGAAACCATTCGTTTTGTTTTGAAAGAATTCCACTTTGATTCATCCTGATCATCTTCTAACGCTTCGAGGCTATTCCTATCCATTCCAGACGAGAGACAATCGGCTTTTTTAATGATTTGCCCTAACGGTGAAAGCTGTTCATTTTTCAAATGATGAGCAGCAGCCAAAAACATCAAATTATTTTTGTCGGTGAGATTGGCGGAATCGGCACCGACAAGTTTTCTGAAAACTTCTTGAAAATCTTCAATAAACTGAGCTGTCCACAAACAATGCTTGTGGGAATACTTCCCATTCACTGAAAGCGGTAGGAAAGTACTTTCAATCTTACTATACTCTTTCAGGTATTTGCTGCCAGCAACGCTGCCCGTATCAGCACGCTGGTAAAATTTACCAATATCGTGCAGTAAAGCAGCCAGATAAACTTGTTCCCTTTCAAAATCCATAGACTTAATTTTTTGTGTTGTTTTTATATTTTGTAACCATACCGTAACCAATACTAACACCCTTACCAAGACCAGTAAAATCGGGAATAGAAACATTACAGGAAAACACAGCGTCAAACTGGTTCATCTTTATTCCTTTGTAAGTGGTAAGTGTCGAATTCTCCAATTGCAAAATTTTACAAACGACTTGCTTGTCGAAAAAAATATGAAGACCTTTTGCAAAAGATAAAAGATTGCCTGTCAAAATATTCTCGAGAAAAAGACATTTTTCGGCTATACTTTCCAATCGATTGTAATCCTCAAAATTTTTTTGATTGAACGGCAACCATTTACGAATGTGATACCGAAACATTGGTTCCCATATCTGAATTTGATAATCGAAAGCTTGTACTTTTGCTATTTCAAGCTTTTCGATACGATCGCCAATTTGAATATCGTGATTATGATTTGCCAACAGAGAGCCAATGGATTCCGTGCCTTCGTTAAAACACATGATTGCTGCTTTGTTGGCAATTCTCTTATATTGAATCAGTGGATAAGAAAAACGAAAGCCATCTTGAAGATGATTGTGAAAAAGAATTTCGGACGATGGGATTAAATGAATCACAGCACCTCGAAAATATTCAATTTCTTGTTGCTGAATGCTGTTTTCAAACCTAATTAACATTAATCGAGTGTTTTTCATGTTATTAGTAATTAAAAAAGGTTGAATTCTGAAAGAATAATTCAGAAAAAATTGACTTGTAGAATTTTAATTGGTACAAATTTATAAAATTTAATAAGAATTATCATGTTTAAAGTCAATTAATTTTTTGTTTTTTTAATCAACAATTAAAACCTGTTTGTCAGCTTGATAATGAGAAACTTTTTTCTGATAAGCATAACTTTCACACCATCATTCTTACAGGCTTGGGATTTTGTGAAGGGAATGAATATTTTTTATAATTTTGCCAAAGGGATAGTTTATAAAGTCTGAACTTTTGATTAGTGATAAAGATGAATAGGAGCAATGAATTTACCGAATTTTCGCATATTTTATATAATTATTCAGCAAAATTAAATTGTCTTTCTGGCGTAAAATCAAATTTTTCTTTCTTCTCTGAGAGATAATTTACTTATTATAAATCGATTTTCAATGCGTTTGTTTATTCAATCAGAAATACTGCAGCCTTTCGAAGAAATAACACATTTCTTCACAACCCGGCATGGTGGGGTAAGCGGTGGTGAATACGCTTCGTTCAATCTTAGTCCCTATGTGGGTGATGAAGAAGAAAATGTGCACCGAAATTTTGAAATATTGTCCCGGCAATTGGGAATTGGAACTTCCGACATAATATTTCCCTATCAGGTTCACGATTGCGAAATCCGCGAAATTGATCGTTCATTTTTCGGATTATCGCACGAGCAAAGGCAACATTTTCTCAATGGTGTTGATGCACTGTTTACTCAATTGCCCGGAGTAGTTATCAGCATTACTACTGCTGATTGTGTGCCATTGCTGTTCTATGCTCCCGAGAAAAAAGTGATTGCTGTGGCTCATGCCGGTTGGCGGGGAACTTGTGCCGGAATAGCCGCAAAAACCATTGAAACGCTGGTTGGTAAATTTGACCTTTCGCCGGAAGATATTTTTGTGGTAGCAGGGCCTTCCATTTCGCCTTCGGTATATGAAGTTGGCAGGGATGTGGTAGAAGAATTTCAGAAAAACGATTGGAATTTGTCGGACATTTTCTCCCAAAATGATGGGAAAATTTTTCTCAATTTATGGAAAGCCAACGAAATATCATTACTGGGAAGCGGATTACAAAAAAATAATATTGAGTTTCTGTGTCGCTGTACATTCACCGAATCGGAAAACTTTTTTTCTGCCCGGCGTCAAGGTATTCTATGCGGACGAATGTTGAGCGGCATCATGTTAAAACAAGCATAATCCTATGCAGATCAACATTAGCGAATCCATTCGTCAGGCTTGTCCCGATTTGACTTTAAGCGTTATCGCCTGCGAAGTGAAAAATTCCGAAACCACAAGTATTTTGTGGCAAGAGATAGAAGAGGAAATGGAGAAAATTTCTTCAACTTTTACATTGGAAAATATAAAAATGCGTCCCGAAATTTCCGCTACGCGCCAAGTTTACAGAAAGTTGGGAAAGGATCCCAATCGCTATCGTCCTTCGGCCGAAGCGCTGTGCAGAAGAATTTGCAAAGGAGTGGGTATTCAGCGAGTAAGCACATTGGTGGATATCATCAACCTGATTTCCATCCGAAGCGGATTTTCCATTGGAGGATTTGATGCAAAAAAAATTCAGGGAGACCTTCGGCTGGAAGTGGGAACGGCAAGCGATATTTTTCAAGCTATTGGTCGCGGTATTTTGAATGTGGAAGGATTACCGCTTTTCAAAGATGCTGAAGGAGGTATCGGAACGCCTACCAGCGACAACGAACGAACAAAATTAACAATGGAAACTCGCCGTCTGTTAATGATTATCAATGGTTATAGCGGAGAAAAAGGGTTGCAAGAAGCGTCCGAGCAGGCCAGAATGTTGCTCGAAAAATATGCTGAAGCAAAAGAAGTGAATATTACACTTGTCAAATAATTATTCTTCCAACTCTGAGAGGAGTTTTTCCAGATTTTCATCCAGTACGTGCAGCTGTTTCTTACATATTTGCAATAATTCGGAAGCTCGTTTTACTTTTTGAGCTATTTCATCCATGTTGATGTCCGAGTTATTTTCCAGTTCTGCAAGAATTTTATCCAATTCAGCAATGGCTTCGTCGTAAGTAGGTTTGTTTTTGGTCATCTTATTTTAAATGTTGGTTGTTTGTCGATAATAAATTCTTCGGTTATTCATCGGAAAAATGTACCAGAACATGCCGATAAGAATTGAATATGGTGGATTTTGAAACAAATCCGATATAATGTTTTTCGTCGTCCACGACGGGAAGATTCCATGCTCCCGTGTCTTCAAAAATCTGCATGACTTTTTCCATTGGCATGTTCACATTGAGAAAAGTCGGAGGTGAAATCATGAGCTGACGTACCGTGAAACGCTGGTACAATTCAGGTCGGAACATGATATTTCTGATTTCGTCGAGCGTTAAAATCCCCAAAAGAACTCCATTTTTCGGATTTACCACCGGAAAAACATTTCGTTTCGAATGCGAAATTATTTTAATTACTTCTCCCAGTTTCATGTCCGGTTCCAATACGTTCAGGTTTGTTTCTATTACATTTTCCATTTTCAGGAGGGTCAATACAGCCTTGTCTTTGTTGTGCGTAATCAACTCGCCTTTTTGAGCCAGCCGCATGGCATAAAGACTGTGTGGTTCGAAAAGAATAATGGTGAGATAAGAAATGGTGGAAACAATAATCAGCGTCATAAACAAATAATAACTTCCGGTAAGCTCGGCAATCAAAAAAATGCCGGTCAGCGGAGCATGCATCACACCCGACATCAAACCTGCCATACCGGCCAATGCGAAGTTTTCTATCGGCATATTCAAACCTATCAGGTTGAGAATTTCGGCCACAACAAAACCAGTAATACAACCCACAAAAAGCGATGGAGCAAAAATCCCTCCAACACCACCGGCACTTGTGGTAGAAGCAGTTGCAAAAATTTTAAATACAATAATCAGCACCAAATAGGTGAGTAAAACCAAAGGCTTGTTTTCCGAACCGAGAAAAAAACTTTGTTTGACTACCGAAGAAATGTCATTATTCAACAAGGAGGCGATGGTATCGTATCCTTCGCCATAAAGAGGAGGAAAGAGAAAAATCAAAACACTCAGTATACTTCCGCCAATGGCCCATTTGATGTAAGGATTTTCAAACTTTTTGTAAAAATTTTCCAGCCAGTTCATGCCCCTTGTAAAATACAACGAAACCAATCCGCAAACTACACCCAACATCAACAAATAAGGAATGCGTTCAACGGCAAAAGGTTCGTAGTTGGTAAATTGAAACATGAATTCATCGCCCGTCAAAATATAGGTAACCGAGGTTGCCGTAACCGACGAAATGAGCAAAGGTACAATGGAAGTCATGGTCATGTCGAGCATCAAAACTTCGAGCGTAAAGACCAACCCGGCAATGGGAGCTTTGAAAATACCCGCAATAGCACCGGCAGCACCGCAACCGATGAGGAGCATCATGGTTTTTTGATTCATTTTGAAAAATTTTCCCAAATTGGAACCAATGGCCGAACCGGTCAAAACTATTGGCGCTTCGGCTCCAACCGATCCACCAAATCCAATGGTAATGGAACTGCCCACCAATGACGTCCACACATTGTGCAACTTAAGGATGCTTTTTCGTTGAGAGATGGCGTAAAGAATACGTGTTACGCCGTGACTAATATCATCTTTTACTATATGCCTGACAAATAGAGATGTAATAATAATACCGACTGCAGGTGTGATTAAATAAAGATAATTGAGGCTTTCACGATTAAAGCTTTCTGTTACCAATGACTGCACGGAATGAATGGCCATCTTTAGAACAAAAGCTGCCAACGCAGCAAAAATTCCTGTCAGAAAACTTAATATCAGGATAAACTGGCGTTCTTTGATGTGTTTTTCGCGCCAATTTATTGCTTGTAAATAAATTTCTTTCCAATCCATAGTTTTTATGAAAAACAGATGGCAAATTTACATGATAATTTAATTTACACAAAATTTAATATCCTTCTCTTACCCTTCATTGCATGTTTACGCCAAATCCATGAAATTTCCTCCTACAAATTAGTAACCGGATTTCTTCATTTGTCTTGTCTAAGAATGCTTTTGGCCGAATCATTCTATAATGCCGTTTAAAAACCAATTAATTCTGAAAACCTTTCAAATTATACTCAAATAATAAAATTAATCCAACTTTATCCGCAAAACACTGTTCTTCGTCTATTTATTGATTCATTATAATATTTCTGAAATAAAAATCGTATATAACATTTACAATTTTAAAGAAGCCACGAAAAATTAATGAAAAATTTCTCCAATAAACTCTCCGTAATAACAATAAAAATGTGTAATTTTGCACCGTTTTTCAGGACAAATATTTTAGCAAAAAAGTTGAGGGATAATTTTATCCAAAATTTTAAAACCAAATTTTTCTTTTTATGACTAATGTTATTAAGACTACCAAGGGTTTGGATATCCCTATAGATGGTGCTGCTCAAAAGATGATTGAGCGTACCGTGATTTCTGACATTGTCGCACTCGTTCCGGACTATTATCATGGAATAATTCCAAAAGTATTAGTACGGGCAGGAGATCGTGTAAAAGCCGGCACACCGGTTTTTCACGATAAAATTCACGAAAATTTAAACATCGTATCGCCTGTTAGCGGCAAAGTATTGGCTGTAAACAGAGGTGAGAAAAGAAAATTGATAAATATTACAATAGAGCGTGATGTTGTCAACGAATATGAAAATTTTGGACATCCATCATTGGAAAGTTTAAGTGGAGAGGAAATCAAATCAGCCTTGTTGAAAGCTGGAATTTGGCCTTACATCAAACAACGCCCCTATGATGTAATAGCCAATCCCAATAAAACGCCAAAGTCAATTTTTATTTCCTCTTTCGATACGGCTCCACTGGCTCCGGATTACAATTTTATTTTGAAAGGGCAGTTTGCAGACTTTCAAACGGGAATTGATGCATTGGCCAAATTGACACCGGGAAAAGTTCATTTGGGCGTAAAAGCCAATGTTCCTTCAAACGAATTTTTGAAAGTAAAAAATGTTGAAATTACTGAATATGAAGGACCTCATCCCATAGGAAATGTAGGAATACAAATCAATCACGTCGATCCCATTAACAAAGGTGAGGTTGTTTGGACTGTCAATGTTCAGGATATGCTTTACATTGGCAGATTTTTTAATAAGGGCATCATTGATTTAAAAAAAATTATAGCTTTAACTGGTCCAGAAGTAATTGAACCAAAATATTACACTACCCTGCCCGGAACAGCAGTAGCTCCTTTTATAAACGGTAACGTACATAAAGGTATTCCTCTGAGATATATTTTGGGAAATGTAATAAGTGGAATAAAAGTTGATATTAATGACTTTATTGACCCTTACGCTTCTCAAATTTTTGTTATAGATGAAGGAACAGAAATTCATGAATTTTTGGGCTGGGCCATGCCCCGTTTGAATAAATTCAGTGCTACCAAATTATTTTTTACTCCCCTGTTACAAAAGAAATTTTTCAAAAAAATCTTTGGAGATATCAAATTTTCTTATGATGCACGCATTTTGGGCGGAAGAAGAGCCATTATTATGTCGAACGAATATGATCGGGTACTGCCTATGGATATTTTGCCGGAATATCTATTTAAAGCCATGATTACCGGAAACATTGATAAAATGGAGGCTTTAGGCGGTTACGAAATAGCACCCGAAGATGTTGCTTTGTGCGAATTTGTTTGTACTTCCAAATTGCCTCTGCAGCTAATTGTACGTGAAGCTTTGGATATGATGAAAAAAGAACTGGAATAAAAAAATTCATAAAAACAACCGTTTAAACGGCAACAAAAAAGCAGAAATAATTTTGGATATGAACGCATTAAGAAATTTCATGGATAAAATAAAACCGTACTTTGAAAAAGGCGGCAAGTTAGAAAAACTTCATTCTGTTTATGATGGGTTTGAGACATTTTTATTTGTTCCTACTACCACAGCACCTAAATACGGCAGCCACATTCACGATCCAGTAGACACCAAGAGAACCATGAGTACAGTCATTGTTGCCTTAGTGCCTGCTCTTTTGTTCGGCATGTATAATGTTGGTTATCAACACTACCTTGCAATAGGTCAGGATGTAAATTTTTGGACCGAATTTTTATTCGGTTTTTTGGCCGTTCTTCCGTATATCGTAGTTTCTTATGCAGTGGGCTTGGGAATAGAATTTATTGGAGCACAAATAAAAGGTGAGGAAATACAGGAAGGTTTTTTGGTAACGGGTTTTCTTATTCCGTTAATTATTCCTATTAACACTCCGCTTTGGATGGTAGCAGTAGCTACCGCATTTGCCGTAATTTTTGCCAAAGAAGTATTTGGCGGAACAGGAATGAATATTTTTAATGTAGCACTGGTAGCCAGGGCATTTTTATTTTTCGGCTATCCTACTCACATGTCCGGAGACAGCGTTTGGATACGAACCGGAACTGCTTTGGGATTTGGAGGCGGAAATGTTGTAGATGCTTTTTCAGGGGCAACTCCTTTGGGGCAGATAGCTACTGCTTCAACTTCTGTTCCCCATATAACGGACACTTTTGGTCACTCATTGGGATTTTGGGATGGATTCGTTGGCCTGATTCCCGGTTCTGTGGGAGAAACTTCTATAATAGCGATCATGCTGGGAGCTTTTGTTTTGTTAATAACCGAAGTGGCTAGTTGGAAAACTATGCTTTCTGTATTTTTTGGAGGTGCTTTGATGGGCATTGTTTTCAATCTATTTGGGCCTGATACTGCTGCTGCACATTTTCCTTGGTACAACCATCTGGTTTTTGGTGGATTTGCCTTTGGTGCGGTATTTATGGCAACCGATCCGGTAACTTCAGCCCGTACCGAAAAAGGGAAATGGATATACGGTTTATTAATAGGATGCCTGGCCATCATTATTCGAGTACTCAATCCGGGATACGCGGAAGGAATGATGCTGGCAATTTTGCTTATGAATATTTTTGCTCCGCTTATCGATTTTTATGTTGTAGATGCCAATGTAAAAAAACGGATAAGTAGAGCACAAAAATCCATTCAATAAAGTAATGATGGGATCAGCAATAACCCAAAAAAATAATATACATTAAAATGAATACGAACAGTAATACTTACACACTGGTTTATGCTACAGTAATGGTGGTAATAGTTGCCCTCATGCTGGCATTTGTATCGGGAGCGCTGAAGGAAAAGCAAAATTCCAATATAGAATTGGACAAGAAAAAGCAGATTTTAAAATCTTTGCGTATCGATGCTAAACAGAACAATATAGCACAACTATATGATCAGTATGTTATTAAAGGTTTAATTGTCAATACCAATGGCGAGATTTTATCCTACTCAAAAAAAGAAGCTTTTGATATTGACATTGCCAAAGAATTATCAAAAAAAGTTGAAGAAAGGCGACTTCCAATTTTTATAGCACAAGTCGAAGGAGAAACAAAATATATCATTTCTTTGCGTGGAACAGGTCTTTGGGGTCCGATTTGGGGATATGTGTCACTAAACGATGATAAGAATACTATTTACGGAGCATATTTTTCTCATGCCAGTGAAACACCGGGTTTGGGTGCCAACATTGCTGAGCCGAATTTTCAAAGACAATTTGAAGGTAAACATATTTTTAACGAAAAAAATGAATTTGTGTCGATTGCGGTTATGAAAGTCGGTAAAAAAGCTGAAGGAAGGGAACAAGTAGATGCTATTTCCGGTGGAACAATTACCAGCAAAGGTGTAGAAACCATGCTGCTGAACTGTATAGGACAATATGAAGCGTTTTTTCGTCAATTATCAACCATAGGAGAAATAAAACAATGAGTACATTATTATCCAAAAAGTCAAGACAAGTATTATTGGGACCATTAAGCAAGAATAATCCCATCACGATTCAAGTATTGGGTATTTGCTCGGCATTAGCAGTTACTGCAAAACTCGAGCCTGCTTTGGTAATGGGAATTTCTGTTACCATCATAGTTGCTTTTTCAAATATTATTGTTTCGCTTGTTCGTAATACCATTCCCAATCGTATTCGTATTATCGTTCAACTGGTAGTTGTTGCTGCACTAGTTACCATAGTCAGCGAAATTTTAAAAGCTTTTGCCTACGACGTTAGTGTTCAATTGTCGGTGTATGTCGGACTGATTATTACCAACTGTATTTTAATGGGACGACTGGAAGCTTTTGCCATGTCCAACAGTCCCTGGGAATCTTTTTTGGATGGTTTAGGCAATGGATTTGGATATGCTATTATTTTAATTATTGTTTCATTTTTCCGTGAACTTTTTGGTTCTGGCACACTATTGGGATATAATATTATTCCCCAATCATTTTTTAACGTAGGATACATGAACAACGGACTGATGATGATGCCTCCTATGGCGTTGATTCTCGTGGCATGTATCATTTGGGTTCATAGAGCCAAAAACAAGGAGTTGCAAGAAAAATAGTCATATAATTTTTTATGACTACTAAAGCGATTGAATAATTATTCATATTATCAAGAAAACAACAAATAAAATATGGAAAGTATATTGAATATATTTGTTAAATCGATTTTTGTCGATAACATGATATTTGCCTATTTTTTGGGAATGTGTTCCTATTTGGCAGTATCTAAAAACGTAAAAACATCTTTAGGACTGGGGACAGCCGTTACATTTGTTCTTTTTATTACCGTTCCCGTAAATTATTTACTCCAAAATTACGTTTTAAAAGAGGGAGCTTTGCAGTGGCTTAGTCCACAATTGGCTTCACTCGATTTGAGTTATCTCTCTTTCATTTTGTTTATTGCCGTCATAGCGGCCATAACACAAATTGTTGAAATGGCAGTTGAAAAATTTTCTCCTTCACTCTACAGCTCATTGGGAATTTTTCTGCCACTTATTGCAGTAAATTGTTCCATAATGGGAGCATCGCTATTTATGCAGCAAAGAGCTTTTCACAATATTGGCGAAGCTACATCCTACGCTTTGGGTTCCGGCGTCGGCTGGTTGCTGGCTATTGTCGGACTGGCAGCCATTCGTGAAAAAATGGAATACTCCAATGTTCCGAAACCGTTACGTGGTTTAGGAATAACTTTTATAACTGTAGGTTTAATGGGGATTGCCTTTATGTGTTTCTCGGGCTTGAAAATTTAATTTAAAATCTTCTGTTTTTTTATTTTATACATTTTATTTGCAATAGATATTAATTAATCAATAAATTATTCCTTCAAAAAAAACGGGAAGGATAACGTCAATTAAATTATGTTATTAGCAATTCAAACTTCAACACTGATTGCCAGCTTATTGGTATTTTTTGTAGTTATATTTTTATTGGTAGTGGTTTTATTGGTTGCCAAACAATATCTTGTCGCTTCGGGAAACGTTACTATCACCATTAATAATGAAAAAAAACTGGAAGTGCCGGCCGGAGGAACTTTGTTGAGTACACTGGTCAATCAGCAGATATATCTACCCTCTGCCTGTGGCGGAAAAGGAACTTGTGCTCAATGTCGCTGTCAGGTACTCGAAGGCGGAGGCGAAATTTTACCCACCGAAACAGGACATTTTTCCCGAAAAGAAATCAAAGAACATTGGCGGTTGGGTTGTCAGGTGAAGGTAAAAAATGACCTTTCAATAAAAATTCCCGAATCCATTCTCAGCATTAAAAAATGGGAATGTGAAGTGATTTCCAATAAAAATGTTGCGACCTTTATCAAAGAACTGATTGTAAAACTTCCTGAGGGAGAGCATATGAATTTTCTGCCCGGAAGCTACATTCAAATTGATATTCCACGATACGAACTCAAATTCAGTGAATTTGAAGTGGAAGAACGTTTCCGTCCCGATTGGGATAAAATGCATCTTTGGGATTTAACATGCAGCAATGACGAAGAAACCATGCGTGCCTATTCAATGGCCAATTATCCGGCCGAAGGCGATATCATCATGCTGAATGTTCGTATTGCCACCCCTCCCATTGACCGAGCTACAGGAAAATTTTTAGATGTAAAACCGGGTATTGCTTCTTCTTATATTTTCCGTCTTAAACCGGGCGATAAAGTGAATGTCTCCGGCCCGTTTGGCGAGTTTCATCCAATTATCGATTCAAAACGCGAGATGCTTTACATCGGTGGAGGCGCCGGAATGGCTCCTTTGCGCTCCCATATTTTACATTTGCTGAAAACCTTACGCATAACCGACCGAAAAATTTCCTACTGGTATGGCGCACGTTCGAAAAACGAAATTTTCTACGAAGAAGATTTCCGTGAACTGGAAAAAGAATTTCCCAATTTCTCGTTCCACATAGCTTTGAGTGAACCTCTTCCCGAAGATAACTGGACTGGGCCTGTAGGATTTATTCATAGCGTTATTCTCAATGAATATCTCAAATTCCACGATGAACCAGAAGAAATTGAATATTATATGTGCGGGCCGGGTCCAATGGCCAAAGCAGTCGAAAAAATGCTTGACGATCTCGGCGTCCCGCGTGAAATGCTGATGTTCGACGATTTTGGAGCTTGAAAAATTCTTTAATATTTCTTTTTCAGGGGCTTATTAACATACAGCCCCTGATTTATTTTTCAGACACTGTTGAAAATCAAAAGAGAATAAATTTTATTTCCTTTTTTTGAAATTTTTCCTTCGATATAAATCTGTCCACAACAAAAATTTTACTAACTTTAAACACCTAAATTTAAAGTTTTTCAGCTTTTCTAATATTCAATACTTCACCTATTTAGCATGAATACGTTTGTTCATTTGCACGTTCACTCGCATTATTCTATTCTCGACGGCATGTCTTCCATAGATCAATTGGTCGACAAAGCTATGAAAACCGGCATGCCGGCTATTGCACTCACCGATCACGGCAGCATGTTCGGAATAAAAGAATTTTACAACTACGTAAAAAAGAAAAATGTTCCTGTTTATGAAAATATTTCCCTTTTGCAAAAGCAATTAAATAAAGATGAATTATCTGACATTCAAAAAGATGAGATTCATAAAAATATTGAAACAGAAAAACGTAAACTTTTCAAACCAATCATTGGATGTGAAACTTATGTAGCCCATAGAAGCCGTTTCTCGAAAGAAAGTCAGGAAGACCGGAGTGGTTATCATCTCATTTTGTTGGCCAAAAATAAAACAGGTTATCGAAATCTATGCAAACTCATTTCGCTGGCTTGGATAGAAGGAATGTATTATCGACCGCGTATCGACCATGAAATTCTGGAAAAATACAGTGAAGGTTTAATTGCTTCTTCAGCTTGTCTGGGAGGTGAAATTCACAAAAAAATTGAATCGGGAAACTTGGAAGAAGCAGAAAAAGCTGTTCTTTGGTACAAAAAAGTATTTGGCGACGATTTCTATCTCGAACTGCAACGTCATAAAACCGACAAACCCGGAGGCGACACTTCTACCTACGAAAAACAAACCCTTCAAAATGTTGAATTGATAAAGCTGGCCAGAAAAACCAATACAAAACTGATTGCCACCAACGATGTCCACTTTGTGGAAGAAGAACATGCCGAAGGACATGAACGATTGATTTGTCTCAGTACGGGAAAAGACATGGACGATCCCACACGCCTGCGTTACACCAAACAGGAATGGTTGAAAACGCCTCAACAAATGCAGGAAATATTTTCGGACATACCTGAAGCGCTCGAAAATACACTCGAAATAGCTCAAAAAGTAGAGTTTTACGATATTGATTCGGCACCCATGATGCCAACCTTCAAAATTCCGGAAGAATTTGCCGATGAAAATCAATACCGCTCACGTTACACCGAAGCCATGCTGCGTGAAGAATTTGGTAAGGGATTTGACCGTTTGGGTGGCATGGACAAGGTTATCCGAATCAAGCTGGAAGCCGATTATTTGAGAAACCTTACTTTTGAAGGTGCTAAAGAACGGTATGGAGAAAATCTGGATCCCGAACTTGAAGAACGCATCAATTTTGAGTTGAACGTTATCAAAACTATGGGATTTCCCGGTTATTTTCTTATTGTTCAGGATTTTATTGCTGCGGCAAGAAATATGGGTGTTGCCGTTGGCCCGGGTCGTGGTTCGGCAGCTGGTTCGGTTGTAGCTTACTGCCTGAAAATTACCGATATTGATCCTTTGAAATATGATTTGCTTTTCGAGCGTTTTCTGAATCCCGACCGTATTTCCATGCCCGATATTGATGTCGATTTCGATGACGACGGACGAAATGAAGTTTTACGCTGGGTTACCGAAAAATACGGAAAGGACAGAGTTGCCCATATTATCACTTTTGGCACTATGGCAGCAAAATCAGCCATAAAAGATGTGGCGCGGGTTCAAAAATTGCCACTTTCCGAAGCAGAAAGATTGACCAAACTTATTCCCGACAAATTGCCCGATACGCCGGACGGAAAAAAAATGAAAGTCAATTTGTCCAATTGTTTCAAATTTGTTCCCGAATTGGAGATTGCCCGAAATTCTTCCGACGAAAATCTTTCCAGCACACTTCGCTATGCCGAAATGCTGGAAGGCACTGTACGACAAACCGGAGTTCATGCCTGTGGCATAATCATTGGTGCCGATGACCTGACAAAATTTGTTCCATTATCCACTGCCGAAGACAAGGACACAAAAGAAGAAATTCTGGTTACGCAATACGAAGGTTCGGTCATAGAGGAAGTCGGATTGATAAAAATGGACTTTTTAGGTCTCAAAACGCTTTCCATTATCAAAGATACATTGGAAAACATCAGAAAATCCAAAAATATCGAAGTAGATCTCGACAAAGTACCATTGGATGATCCTGAAACCTATCAACTTTTCAGCAAAGGTCAAACTGTAGGTACTTTTCAATTTGAATCTGCCGGCATGCAAAAACATTTGCAAGCTCTTCAGCCCACACAAATTGAAGATTTAATTGCCATGAATGCGCTTTACCGTCCCGGCCCAATGCAGTATATTCCTCAGTATATCAACCGAAAACATGGATTGGAAAAGATTGAATATCCGTTTCCCATCATGGAAAAGAGGCTGAAAGAAACTTACGGTATTACCATTTATCAGGAACAGGTAATGTTGCTGAGTGTCGATTTGGCCGGCTTTACACGTGCTGAAGCCGATGAACTCCGAAAAGCAATGGGGAAAAAACTCACCGGCAAAATGCAGGCTTTGAAGGAAAAATTTATTGCTGGTTGCCAAAAAAATGGCTACGGACCGCTCGAAAAATTGGAACAAATTTGGAGCGACTGGGTGGAATTTTCCAATTATGCCTTCAATAAGTCGCATGCTACCTGCTACTCTTATCTCGCTTATCGTACTGCTTACCTGAAAGCTCATTATCCGTCCGAATTCATGGCAGCCAACCTCTCAAGAAATAAGGATGACATCGATGAAGTGAGCAAATTTATGGACGAATGCCGAAATATGGGCATCAATGTGCTGGGTCCCGATGTCAATGAGAGTGATTTTACTTTTTCTGTCAACGAGAAAAACGATATTCGTTTTGGTTTGGGCGGTATCAAAGGTGTCGGCGAAAATGCCGTCATGGCCATAGTGAACGAACGACATGCACACGGAAAATTTAAAAACATTTTCGATTTTGTGGAACGCGTCAATCTTACGGCCTGCAACAAACGTGCTATTGAAAGTCTGGCAATAGCCGGAGCTTTTGACGGACTAAACGACATCAAACGCGAACAGTTTTTTGTGGAAAACGGCAAAGGAGAAACGGTGATCGAAAGCTTGATTCGTTACGGGAACAAATATCAAGCCGACAGACTTATGTCGCAAAATACACTGTTTGGCGATATGAATTCCATTGAAATCAACAAGCCTGAAATTCCCTATGCGCCGGCGTGGGCTCCTCTTAACCGATTAAACAGGGAAAGAGAATTGATCGGCATGTTCCTTTCTGCTCACCCACTCGATCAGTTTGAATTTGAAATGAATTACATCTGCAACACTTCTACCGGACAATTGAAAGATTTGACTTCACTAAAAGGGAAACAACTGAAAATTGGCGGACTCGTCACCAATATCCGTCATTCCGTATCAAAAGCAGGAAAACCCTACGGCGTATTCACTCTCGAAGATTACGATGGTTCCTATGAATTTGTGTTGTATGGCAACAATTATATAGAATTCCAGAAATACATGATAAAAGACATGTTTGTTTTCATTCAGGCCATCGTTCAGGAAAAATATGCCGACAGCAAATACAGGAAAAATACAGATATTGGCGGAGAACAAGAACTTGAACTTAAAATACAAAAAATCGATTTTTTTTCAGATATTAAAGACAAATTCGTCAATAACCTGAAAATTAATATCCCACTGCAGCAACTTACGGAAGATACCGTTGAAATGTTAAGTAAAATTATTCTTGGAAATAAGGGAAATGTAAATGTATATATTCAGGTACAAGATCAAAATTCTTTCAATAAAATCAACTTTTTTGCCCGACAGCATCGCGTGGATATCAACCCCAAAGTATATCGAATGCTGAAAACTGCCAAAAGTGAAGGAATACTCGATTTTGATGTAAATTGATAAGTCAATGTTATCTTTAATTGATTATTTCTATAGCAAAATAGTGTTTAATTATAAAACTTTTGTTACCGATATTTGTTTTTTGAATAAAAAATTATTGCAAACTTCAAAACTTAAAAATTATGGTCATTGAATTTACAGACGAAAATCTTAACGAATTTATTGAAAGTGGAAAACCCGTATTGGTTGATTTCTGGGCAGAATGGTGTGGCCCTTGTAGAATGGTAGGTCCTATTGTAGAAGAACTGGCCGAAGAATATGACGGAAAAGTGCAAGTCGGGAAATTAAACGTAGATGAAAACGCTGAAGTTCCAACAAAATTTGGCATTCGTAATATCCCAACCTTACTGTTTTTTAAAGATGGACAACTCGTCGATAAACAAGTTGGTGCAACTTCCAAATCAGTCTTGGCCGAAAAAATCAAATCTTTGATTTAATTTTTTCTCTGATTTAACTACTACAGTTTCAAATAAAAATTTTTCACCAGATTTTTGTATTCATCTGTATATTCGTGGCGTTGCTCCGTTTCGATGGCAAGTCGCGAAATACGGGTGATTTTTTCTTTTTTACCCAACTGAATAAGCAATCGCTTGGCTTTGGCTGCAGGCTTGGGAAAAACGAAAACCATTTGATGAGCATACCAATTGCTGGCCAAAGCATGTGAAATTGCCTGCAAACCTTCCTCCACCGGCAGAATAACACACAATGTCCCGTCCGGTTTCAACAAATCAAAGGAAAGATCAATCAGCTCTTCATGTGTAAGAGATTCTGCATGACGAGCCATATTTCTGGCAACAATAGGACTTTTTTTGGAATTTATGAAATAGGGTGGATTACATACCAATACATCGTAAGCCGTTGTACAAACTGAATGATACTCCTGCAGAGAAGTTTCAAACAAACGAATGCGATTTTTCCATGCGGAATTTTCCACGTTGAAACGGGCTTGTTCAATAGCTTGTTTATCAATGTCCAACGCATCAATTTCAGCTGTACTTCGTTGAGCCAGCATCAAAGCTATTAAGCCGGTGCCCGTCCCGATATCAAGAATTTTTTTTGCATTATCTACCGGTGTCCAAGCTCCAAGCGTTACGCCATCAATTCCCACTTTCATGGCACAACGATCATGAAAAACAGTGAATTGTTTGAACTGAAAGAAAGGGTGCGACATGTATCTTTACTTTCTTTGTTGAGGCGGAGTGTTTTTTCTTTCCACTTCATCAGTGGTACGCCTCGAATTATTGGGAGTCAAACGTTTGGGTTGTTCCGTATTACCATCTGAAGTTTTGCTGTCGTTTTGCAAATTTCTTTCGGGAAAACTCAAATTCGTATTTCCGGTTCTTTTGGTGGAACGATAGGAAGGCGTAATATTTTGCATACCCGATGTAGTTGGGACATCAATGGAAATTCGTTCGTTGCGTTTGTTCTGGAGCTGCTGATATTTTTCTTTGCCCAGCGCATTTTCTATTTCACCATCTTTCCTTTTCAGCAGTTCCATGACTTCCGAACGTTTTGTAACCGACTGACGCTGTTTGGCATACCGAAGGTTGATTTCGTAAATCTTTTTAACCTGCTCTGCGTTTAAATCCAATTCCTGTTGTAGTTTACTGGTTTGCTGCATGGCTTCCTGTTCAGGCGTTTTCTCTGGTAAGTTCCCTATTTCCTGAGCACTTATTTCAATTGTTGTAAACAAACAAGAACAGAAAAATATATGTAAAATAAATTTGATTTTCATATCCACCTTTCAAAAAAACAGAATTAATTCGATGAATTAAAAAAATTTTTTTAGTCAATTCCTCCCAAAAAAAATTTTTCAATTAGAAGTAAATCTATATTTATGAAAAACAACAACGAATGTGCCACGATTTTCAAAAACAGCAAAAATACTAAACTTTTTTGATTAATTTTATTTCTTGAAATAAGCCACAAATGAAAAACAGATGTTTTACGGTTGAAGGGATGGTAGAGTTAGGAGTTTTGAGTTTTGAGTTCAGAGTTCAGAGTAAAAATTTGATTAATTATTTGATAATCAGCGAATAAATATTTTGGTAGAGATGTAGCATGCTACGTCTAAAAAGTTTCGAGTGAGGAGTTTTGAGTTCAGAGTAAAAATTTGATTAATTATTTGATAATCAGTGAGTAAATATTTTGTAGAGACGTAGCATGCTACGTCTAAAAAGTTTCGGGTGAAGAGTTAAGAGTTCAGAGTATAATTTTTATTAATTATCTGATAATCAGTGTGTAAATATTTGATAGAGCCATTGCATGTAAAAGCTAACGAATTTGAAAGTCTATTTGATTTGTTCATTCACAGAAAATTATCCTTGATAAAAAATTTTCTCATCCTTAAATCGTTAACACAAAATAATTATAACGTAAGTTCAACATAAAAATATTTTATAAGCAATTATAAATTAATCTGATAAGGTTGATGAAAAGCGGTATTCACATGTTTCTAAAATCAGTTGTTTGAAATGAGGTCTTAATATTCATAAAACTATCATCAACAACAAGAATAAAACTTATTACCTTATTACCTTATTACCTTATTAATTATCAATTATTTATATAATTTAAACATGGAATCGTAATATCGAACTCTCTTTATTACAAATATTTAAATAAAATGAAACGGATTGGAATTCTTTCGGACACACACGGTTATTTGGATCCGCGTATATATCAATATTTTTCCGAATGCGACGAAATTTGGCACGCCGGCGATTGGGGTTCTTTGGAAGTAGTGAATCAGCTGAACGAGCTCAAACCTGTACGTGGAGTATGGGGAAATATTGATGATGTAAATATTCGCTCACTTTTTCCGCAACATTTTCATTTTCAATGCGAAGATGTGGCGGTATGGTTGACTCACATTGGCGGCTATCCCGGAAAATACGATAGGTCGGTTCGCCCTGCTATTTTTCAACAACCTCCGGATTTATTTGTATGTGGCCATTCTCATATTTTAAAAGTTCAGTACGACAAAAAGCTCAACTTGTTGCACATTAATCCCGGAGCTGCCGGTAAATATGGTTTTCATGCGGTTCAAACCATCGTACGTCTCGAAATCGACGGAAAAAAAATTCAAAATCTTGAAGTAATCGAACTGGAAAAATAAGAACTTGATTAACTTTGCATACTGTTTATTTTGCAATCGAAGCAAAAAAATTGAATACTATGTTTCAAGTGAATGATACGCTTATCAGTGAGAATTTATTGGAGGAATTTTTTGTTTGCGATTTGGTTTCCTGTAAAGGTATTTGTTGCGTGGAAGGCGATGCTGGCGCTCCTTTGGAAAAAGACGAATTGAAAATAATAAAAGATATTCTTCCTGAAATTCAGGAATTTTTACCGGAAAATTCAAAAAAAATAATTCGAGAAAAAGGTTTTTATTATACCGATGAAGATGGCGATTGCGTAACCTCTCTGGTGAATGAAAGAGAATGTGTTTTTGCCTTCTTTGAAGAGGATGGAACTTGTAAATGTAGTTTGGAGAAAGCTTATTATCAGGGAAAAACCGATTTTTGCAAACCGATTTCCTGTCATCTCTATCCTGTTAGACTGCAAAAAATCAACGATTACACGGCCGTCAATCTGCATCACTGGAAAGTTTGCGAATGTGCTTTTGTTTTGGGAAAAAAGTTGAAAATTCCGGCCTATCGTTTTTTAAAAGTCCCTTTGATACGTCGTTTTGGTGAAAAATGGTACAAAGAAGTAGAATTAATAGCCGACTTGTTAAAAGAAACAAGAGAGAGAAATGATTGAATATTGGAAATTCTCTGTAGAATAAGCAGCTTAAAGGAAGTAGTGAGAGTTACGAGTTACGAGATTAAAATTTTTATTAATTATTTGATAATCAGCAAATAAATATTCAGTAGAGACGTAGCATGCTACGTCTAAAAAATTTAAAGTTAAACGTGAAAATTTTTTGATAATCAGTATTTTGTTATTATGTTGATCCGTTGCATGCAACGGATCAAGCAAAAATTAGACATTAAAGATATTTTTTACTGACAAAAAATATACATAAAATTATACAGAAAACATGAACAGAAAAAAAGTAGAAATCATAACCATAGGAGACGAAATTCTTATCGGTCAAATCGTGGACACCAACTCGGCATGGATGGCTCAAGAGCTCAACAAGGCTGGCTTTGAAGTATTTCAAATTACTTCTGTTCACGACGAAGCCTCCCATATTACCAACGCTCTCGATGAAGCTTTAAAACGAACGGATATTGTGCTGATAACGGGTGGCATCGGCCCAACCAACGATGATATTACCAAAAAAACATTGTGCGAATATTTCCATACCAAGTTGGTGTTCGATCCTTCGGTAATAGAAAATATCAAACAGGTTTTTGCCAACCGAATCGATTTTGTTTTCAACGATTTGACTTACTCGCAAGCTATGGTGCCTGAAAATTGTACCGTCATTCAAAACAAAGTTGGAACTGCACCCATTACCTGGTTTGAACAAGACGAAAAAGTGGTGGTTTCCATGCCCGGTGTTCCCTATGAAATGATGGAAGCCATGCGCAACGAAATTATTCCACGTTTACAGAAAAAATTTCAAACACAAAAAATTCTGCACAAAACGATTCAGGTTTTTGGATATTCCGAATCGGCTTTGGCCATAAAACTTGCAGACTGGGAAAAAGAATTGCCCGATTTTATTCATTTGGCCTATCTGCCGAATTATGGAATCGTCAAACTCAGACTGACAGGCACATCAGACGATTTGCTTTCATTGGAATTTGCTGTCAATCAGCAAATCGAATCTTTGAAACAACTTTTGGGAAAAGCCATCATCGCATTTGAGGATTTACCTATAGAGCAGATTGTCGGAAATTTGCTGACAGCACAAGGCAAGACTACTGCCACAGCCGAAAGTTGTACAGGTGGCAACATAGCTCATCGCTTTACTTCTCATGCGGGAAGTTCGGAATATTTCAAAGGCGGAATTGTAGCTTATGCCAATGAAGTTAAAACGGAAGTTTTGCAAGTATCCTCCGAAGATTTGAACTTATATGGAGCTGTCAGCCGGCAGGTGGTAGAACAAATGGCAAGAGGAGCCTTGCAGCTTTTGCACACCGACACAGCCATAGCCACTTCCGGTATTGCCGGACCTTCAGGCGGTACGGCGGAAAAACCGGTTGGAACAGTTTGGATAGCTGCCTGCTCAAAAGATAAAATGACAAGCCGACTTTTTCATTTTGGAAATACCCGCGAACAAATTATTCAACGTTCCACGCAGGCTGCACTGGTCATGCTTAAAGAAATTACATAATATTACTGCTCAACTGATACAAGGTAATTGCCGTGTTTGTGTGTGTTTGAATCTGAAAAAATCACTGATTCTTAATTTTTCATGTCAATTTTTTTCACGAAAAACCATAAACCTGTTGGGTCTTGGGTCCAAACCATAAAAAAAGAAAATAAAAATTCATAAAAAAATTATCTATTTATCAGGAAAACAGATATTTAATTCTAATTAAAAAAATAAACAAGAATTATTACAACAAATTGCCTTTAAAATCAAATAAATTGTAATTTTTTGATTATTTTTGCATCAAAATCACTACAAAAAATTAGAAAAAGCAATGTTTAAAGTATCAGAACGTTTGGCAGCCTTATCACCTTCGGAAACGCTTGCCATGTCTCAAAAAAGTAACGAACTGAAGGCTCAGGGATTTGACGTTATCAACCTCAGCGTTGGTGAACCGGATTTTAACACTCCCGATCACATTAAAGCTGCTGCAAAACAAGCAGTTGACAACAATTACTCCTTCTATTCGCCTGTACCGGGGTTTCTCGAATTGAGAAAAGCTATTTGCTCAAAACTCAAAAATGAAAACAACTTGGAATTTACCCCCGATCAGATTGTTTGTTCCAATGGAGCAAAACAAGCCATTTGCAATGTGCTGTTGACAATTTTGAACAAGGATGATGAAGTGATTATTCCGGCTCCATATTGGGTAAGCTATCCCGAAATGGTCAAGTTGGGCGAAGGTAAATCGGTATTTATCTATTCCGACATTGAAAATGATTTTAAAATTTCTCCGGAACAATTGGAAAAAGCCATTACGGAAAAAACCAAAGCCCTGATTCTTTGTTCTCCTTCCAATCCTACAGGCAGCGTTTACACCAAAGAAGAATTGCAGGGATTGGCTCAAGTATTGGCAAAACACCCACAAATACTCATTCTCTCCGATGAAATTTACGAGCACATCAATTATGTTGGGAAACACGAAAGTATTGCCCAATTTGAAGAAATTCGAGACAGAGTGGTAGTTATAAACGGTGTTTCCAAAGGATACGCAATGACAGGCTGGAGAATAGGTTGGATAGCCGCTCCGAAATGGATTGCTTCTGCCTGCGGAACATTACAGGGACAATATACTTCCGGAGCTTGTTCCGTTGCTCAAAAAGCCGCCGAAGCCGCGTATACCGGAGATCAGTCGTGCGTGGAAACCATGCGTGCTGCCTTTGAACGACGTAGAAATTTGGTGGTGGAACTGGTTCGCCAAATACCCGGGTTGAAAGTTAGTGTTCCACAAGGTGCTTTCTATGTTTTTCCCGATTGCAGTGCCTATCTTGGAAAATCTTTCAACGGAAAGGTTATTGAAAATTCTGCCGACCTTGCCATGTTTTTACTCGAAACAGCTCATGTTGCATCGGTTGGCGGTGTAGCCTTTGGTGCTCCGCAATGTATTCGCTTTTCCTATGCAACATCCGAAGATAATCTGAAAAAAGCTTTTGAAAGAATTCAGCAGGCACTCAACAAACTTCAATAATTTTTTTAATTTACAAATACGCTGAAAAACCTTTTTATTCTTTGTTTGCTCAATTAATTTTATCCTTTTGTTCCTCCCACTATGGAAAAGAACAAAAGGATATTTTTTTGGAAAAAATGCAAAAAAGAAAAACTAAAGTTCCGCCAACACATTCTTCAGCAAAATCAAGTATATTTGTCTGAAAATTTCATAAATTTCTTTTATGTGAAAACCTATTTATATTTCATTTTGTCATGATTCAATATTTTAGCGAAAACATTCCGATGCCGGCACTGAAAAAACAAAAAATCAACCTCTGGATAAAACAGACAGCCCACAATTACGAAAAAAAAGTTGGAGAAATTGCCTATATATTTTGTAACAACGAACGCATCCTCGAAATCAATCGACAATATTTGCAACACGATTATTACACCGATATCATCACTTTCGACGACAGTACGGATTCCACAATTTCGGGCGATATTTTTATAAGTTTGGAAACTGTGAAAAGCAATGCCGAAGATTTCTGTGTCGACTTTGAAGAAGAGCTCCACAGAGTCATCATTCACGGTATTCTCCATCTTTGCGGACAAGATGATATTACTCCCGAATTAAAAGCAGAAATGACTCGAAAAGAGAATAAGGCACTGGAGGAATTAAAAAAATGTAAGTTTTGACGAAAAATTTCTAAAAGTTGCATTTTTATTTCTTGGCATCTGAAACAATACCAATAAAAGACTAAACACATAAGTAGCATTCATACGGGTGGTTATCAGTAAAATAAAATCTTTACTCTAAAACATTTTTCCCTGCTCCCTAATTTTTGTCGTTATTGTTGTATATTCCAGAAATCAATAAATAACACAATTTCCAAACAAAATTTAACTCTTGAATTAGCTGCTTAACCTGCAAAAAATGCCATTGTGATCGACCCTCTGGATTTGGAATATTTCATCAGAATATAATTTATTTTTTAATTGTCTGATGGCACCCACATGTCTGAATATTACATTCATTCGTGTTTGTATATGTAAGACATGAGGGTTTCATATAAAAATCAGTGATTGCTAATCTCTTCCAAAAAAATAAATCAGCATAATTCCCAACAAAATAAAGAAAATCTGCACCATCGACTCCTTGAATGACGTTTTTCTGTGCATTTCAGGAATCAAATCAGCCAAAGCAATGTACAAAAAACCGGCAGCAGAAAATGCCAATGCATAAGGAATCAAAGACTTGGCAAAATTGAGCGAAAAATACGCAACTATTCCGAATATCAAAGCCGAAGCTCCTGATAAAGCATTGTAAAGCAATGCTCTGGAACGTTTCATTCCGCTTTTTAAAAGTATCCCGAAATCGCCCAATTCCTGCGGTACTTCATGAAAAATTACCGCTAAAGTTACGACCCAACCAAAAGTATTGGAAGTTAAAAAGGCTGAAGCAATAATCACCCCATCAATGGCATTGTGGAAGGCATCGCCAAATAAAACCATTGGAGCCGCTGTTTGAAGATTTCTTTCGCATGAAGCGTCGGAGCATACTCTCCATAAAATAATTTTTTCGAGAACAAAGAAAAAAATAATTCCAGCAAGTACCACATATAACACCTTTTTTATTTCCATCATGTCAGAAGCTTCAGGAATCATTCCCAACAAAGCTGATCCAAGTAATGTACCTCCTGCCAAGTAAGTTAAAACGTGTGTAACCCTATGCAACTGCCGCTCTTTTAACAACAAAATTAAACCGGCCAACAGTACGCTGCCAACACTTCCTAAAAACAAAGCAACAACAGTAGAAAGAAAACTTTCGGACATAAATTTTATTTTTTGATTTACTACGAAATAAATGAATTACTTATCTAACTTTCTATGGGTAATAGTTCGTTTCCATCCGAATACTTTTGATGTACATGAGTTTCGCCTTCTTTGACCAATTGATAACAGTATTTACAACGAAACCATTGATGCTCAAACTCAATATTTCCGCCTTTAATTACTATCATTTTTCCTTCAACCAATGCTTGGGCAATGGTTTTTCTGGCCGATTCGTAAATTCTCGTTAGTGTAGGTCGCGAAACATTCATGTGTCCAGCTGCCTCTTCCTGCGTCATTCCTTCATAATCGAGCAAACGAATGGCTTCAAACCCATCAAAATGGAGTTCAATTTTATCAAATTCCTTATGTGGAATGCCAAAAGGCTTGTAACCCATCATAAGCGGAGGCGATTTTATTATACGCTTTTGTCGGGGACGTGACATATTTTTTATTTTTCAAACTACAAATATATAAATTATTTTGAACTTATGTTCGTTATTATTTATTTTAAAAAAATTCTACTAATTAACTCGCAATTCTTTCTTCACATGATGCTTCATGTTTGAATTATCTTTTTTAATCTATGAATATTTAAAGAAAATATTTTCATTAAATTTGCAACAATAATTTTCCTTAAATTTAACTGCTTAAAAAATTATTTATGGTATCAACTACAGGCAAGTCTGCTCGTTTGCTTTCCCTTGACGTATTGCGCGGCATCACCATCGCCGGAATGATTTTGGTCAATAATCCGGGTAATTGGGGAAGTGTTTATCCACCCTTGCGACATGCAGAATGGAACGGCTTAACTCCAACCGATTTGGTTTTTCCGTTTTTTATGTTTATCATGGGTGTTTCCATGTATTTATCCTACAAGAAATTCGATTTTAAATTTTCTAATCGCACCTTTTTAAAATTATTCAGAAGGTCTTCATTGCTATTTTTGATTGGATTGGCTATTGGCTGGCTCGGACTGTTCAGTGGCGGATTACGTGAATTGCAAGGAACAGATATACCATTGGGTGAAAGAATCTGGCAAGCAGCCACCAATTTTGAAAATGTTCGTATTTTGGGCGTTTTGCAACGGTTGGCTTTGGTATCTTTTTTTGGTACATTGATCATTTTGTTGATTCCGCACAAACACATTCCCTGTTTAACGGGAGCAATATTGTTAATTTACTGGATTCTGATTGGGGTCACCGGAAGTTATGTTGCCAGCGAAAACAATATCATTGCGATTGTGGATAGAGCTATACTGGGCGCTTCACACATGTATACCGAAACTTTACCTGACGGAAAAGTTATTCCCTTTGATCCGGAGGGAATTTTGAGCACATTACCCTGCATAGCACATGTATTAATTGGTTTTTGGGCAGGAAAACTGATTTCTGAATCAAAATCGAAAAATGAACAAATTCAAAACTTGGCAATTTTTGGGACTATACTTTTCTTTGCAGGTTTTTTTCTCCATTATGGTTTTCCCGTTAACAAGAAAATTTGGTCTTCCAGCTTTGTTCTAGTAACTTGTGGCTTGGCTTCCTTGCTTTTTTCTTTGCTAATTTGGATTATCGACGTAAACAATAAAAAGAAATGGAGTGTGTTTTTTGAATCTTTTGGGGTCAATCCATTGTTTATTTATGTAGTTGCCGATATTTTAAGTATTTTGCTAAGCAATGTTGTATTTATGTATCAAGGCAATTGGATTTCCATTAAGAATTTCGTGTATTTTGAGTGGTTATCTTCTGTTTTTGGAAATTATTTGGGATCACTCATTTTTGCTTTATGTTTTGTTTTCATCAATTGGATAATTGCACATATACTCTACAAAAAGAAAATTTACATCAAACTTTGATAGGTGATTTTTTTGAAAATGTGATAAATTTTCAGTTAAACAATTGAATGTCAATAAATCATTTAAATTATCTATTAACTTATTCCATTGAAAATTTTATTTTATATAACTTAAACTTATGAATTTACTGGAACAATTAAAAAAATTTACGACTGTGGTTGCCGACACGGGGGATTTTGCATCCATGATGGCTTATCAGCCTGTGGACGCTACAACCAATCCTTCATTGATTTTTTCTGCCTCTCAAGATCCAAAATACGAATATTTAATGGAAGATGCTATTCGCTATGCCCAATCGTTGACTTCTGATAAGGAAGAACAGTTGAAAAAAGCAATGGATAAATTGGCTGTTAATTTCGGTATCAAAATTTTGGAAATCGTTCCGGGACGCGTTTCAACCGAAGTCGATGCACGTTTATCGTTCGACGTAAAGGGAACAATAGCCAAAGCCCGCGAATTAATTGCTCTATATGAATCGGAAGGAATTTCAAGAGAACGAATTCTTATTAAAATTGCTTCTACTTGGGAAGGAATTCGGGCTGCCGAAATACTGGAAAAAGAAGGCATTCACTGCAATTTGACTTTGTTGTTTTCATTGACGCAGGCCGTTGCTTGCGCTGAAGCTGGAGTAACGTTGATTTCGCCCTTTGTTGGAAGAATCCTGGATTGGTACAAAAAAGATCGTGGAGTTTCCGATATTCCACCTGAAGAAGATCCGGGAGTAAAATCTGTTACAGCCATATATAATTATTTTAAAAAGTTTGGTTATGCCACACAAGTGATGGGCGCCAGTTTCAGAAATATGGGCGAAATCATTCAGCTCGCTGGATGCGATTTGTTGACCATTTCGCCGGCTTTGCTCAAAGAACTCGAGCAAACGGAAGGTGTGCTGGAAAGGAAATTAGATCCGGAAAAAGCAAAAACTGCCGACATTCAACCTTTGAAAATTAATGAAATTAGTTTTCGCTGGATGATGAATGAAGACGCTATGGCTACCGAGAAATTGGCCGAAGGAATTAGAAATTTCACCAAAGATTTGCTGAAACTCGAAAATAAACTGGCCGCCTTATTGTGAAAAATGGAATTATTACTGTCCATAAAAAAGAAACAAGCTCTTTTTTCGCAAAAACGAAAGAGAGCTTGCTAAAAATGAGGTACTTGGCGGATTCGAACCGCCGTATGCGGTTTTGCAGACCGGTGCCTAACCTCTCGGCCAAAGTACCTTGTTTTGGTCTGCAAAGATAGAACTTTTTTCCTTCACTCCAAAGCTTTCCGCAGAAAAGTAGCTTAATAAAAAACCTTAGGGACGGTTTTTTTGCATTTTCCTCCCCTGAGGCATATTATGAAGCAATTTGCGTTTAAAAGTTCGCTCCGCTTGATAATAATGAAATAATTTTTCGGGTGAGAGGGCTTTCTTTAATTTTAGATGATAATTTTTGAGTAACTGTGCCTGCTTTATTTGTAAATTAACATATTCATCATTCAGCAGTTCATAGTTTGGCTGCGTTATATTTTCCTTCAGAAAATTATTCAATGTTTCTCTGTTTTTTTCATGCAATTCCCATACGGCATTTTCGTAATTCATAAATACAGGTTTCACTTTTGAGGCTTCATCAGGGGTCAGTTTTGCCTGTTCAACTATGTAAGCCCATTTTTTTTCGTGCATTTTCTGGATATTGGTGTTGACGAGTTCTTCTGCTGAAAGCGAGTTTGCAGTTATCCACACCATTAGCATCAAAATATATTTGAATTTTTTCATTTGAAATTAATTTGAAGTGTTTTGAAAGGTTTCAGTACCATTTTCTGCTTCATAAGCATCATTCATATAGTAATACATCATGGTTGGTTCGTCCACTTGCGAGAGCAAATACATTTCGTAGTTTTCCTGTTTTTGGCGTTCGGAGTTTTTGAAAGCCAAATAAAAAACATTGCCGAGCAAAAATATTCCCACAAACATAGCAGCCATATAGAGCCATGACTTCGAAATAACGGCAAAACTTCTTTTTTGCGATTTGGAAACTTCCATTTCTTTTGCATAGCCAATTTGACGATCAATTTCATTGGCAAATTGCTCGAAATAATTATCAGGAACGCTGAAAGGTAAGTCGTTTCCAATTTTTTTCAATATGTTATTTTCTTTTTTCATAACTATTTGTTAGACTGTAAAAAATGGTTTAGGTTTAATTTGAAAATATTAATTAGTACATCATTTATTATAAATCGATAAAAATCAAATTGTTATATTAGTTGCTAAATTTCAATATTGCTGTCGAGTAAAAATTTTTCAATTTTTTTTACTGCTAAATGATAGGATGCTTTCAATGCTCCGACAGTTGTTCCCAATATGTTTTCCATTTGTTCGTAAGAGAGATCATCAAAATATCTCATATTGAAAACCAGTCTTTGTTTTTCCGGCAAAGTTAAAATGGCTTGCTGTAATTTTAATTGAGCTTCGTTACCGTTGAAGTATTGGTCGGCTTGCAACTGTTGCAGCAACACATCTTCCACTTCGTCGAGCGAATTGATGTTTTTCATCCTTTTGTTGGCCAGAAAAGTCAGTGTTTCGTTGGTGGCAATCCGGTAAAACCAGGTAGAAACAAGTGAGTCGCCTCTGAAGTTGTCTATTCCGTTCCAAGCTTTCATAAAAGTATTTTGCAGAATATCGTTGGCATCGTCGTGTGACAGCACCATTTTTCGGATATGCCAATACAAACGTTCCTGATACATGCGTACCAGTTGCGAGAAAGCTGCAGCTTTTCTTTTCGGGTCTTGCAGCTGTTCTTTCAGTTTTTCTTCGCCTTTTATATTTTTATCGTTCTCCACTTCAAGTTGGTCGGGCTACTTTTTCTTCATTTTGTTTGACTTTGATTTGTGTCATTCGTTTAATTGACCCTGGAAATATTTTTGTTGCCCTCAAAAAAACGCAGAATATTTTGTGAGGCAAATCTGCTCATTGCGTTTCGATCCTCAATGGTAGCTGTTCCGTTGTGAGGCGAAAGAACGACGTTATCGAGTTTTTTCAAATTTTCCGGAATTGTGGGTTCATGTTCAAATACATCGAGACCGGCACCAAAAATTTTATGGTTCGTTAAAGCTTCCGTCAATGCCGATTCATCAATAACCGCTCCACGTGAAGTGTTGATTAAAATGGCCGTAGGTTTCATCAAACGAAGTGTATTTTCATTGATCAGATGGAAAGTGCTTTCGGTCAAAGGTACATGTAAACTGATGACATCGCTTTCACAAAGCAGTTGTCCGAGTGGTGCATAGCGAGCTTTAAGTTTTGTTTCCGTTTTTTTGTCCAAAGGATTTCGGTTGAAATATATAATTTTCATTCCCAATGCAGCAGCTCTTCGAGCCACAGCTTTCCCGATGCGTCCCAGCCCGACAATTCCCAGTTTTTTACCGTAAAGTGAGATGCCCAAATTTTCCATTACTCCCCATTTGATACTGCTGTCTGTTCTCAGTTTTCTATCGCATTCGCTCACACGTCTTGCAACTGTCAGCATTAAGGCAATTGCCATTTCGGCTGTTGGTTCAACTACAGGATCGGGCGTATTGGTTACAACAATGCCGCATTTGGTGGCAAAGTCAACGTCAATATTGTCGTATCCGACCCCATAATTGGCAATAATTTTCAGTTTTCCTTGAGCGCCGGCGCCAATGACGTCTCGATCAACCTTAAATTGAAAAGTTGGAATAAACGCATCAAACTCCGGAATAATTTGTACGACTTCTTCTTTTGAAAATATTTCTTTTTCAGGAAAAATAACTTCAAATTTTTTCATTAATTCCGAAAAACCTTCTTCCGGTAAACGGGTTGAAACGAGTACGCGCATATTTTTTAGAGAATAGTTGGTTATTGTAAATGGATGGAACTCTTGGTCTGATCATACAAAATTACGGAAGTGTCAAAAAGTATGCAAATATATAGATTTAAATTATCTATTTCTTTTTTCAATACATTGATTGGATGATAATTGGTCGTGGACAGGAATTATAAAATAAATTTTTTTGTGTACTTTTGCGATGAAATAATAAACTTAAAAAAGTAATATATTATGGCTGTTGTAAAACCTTTCAGAGGAATCCGTCCTCCACGTGAAATTGTAGAAAAAGTGGCTTCCCGACCTTATGATGTATTGAATTCGGAAGAAGCAAGAGAAGAGGCAAAAGGCAATCCGATGTCGCTGTATCACATTATTAAACCCGAAATCGACTTTCCTGAAGGAACGGATGAACATGATGAAAGAGTATATGCAAAAGCAGCAGAAAATTTCAAGAAATTTCGTGAAAATGGTTGGTTGGTTCAGGATGAAGAAGAACATTTTTACATTTACGCTCAAACCATGAATGGCCGTACTCAATACGGAATAGTTGTTTGCGCCCATATTGACGATTACTTGAACGGGCACATCAAAAAACATGAATTGACACGCAGCGACAAGGAAGAAGACCGCATGAAACATATTCGTGTTACCAATGCCAATGTTGAACCGGTGTTTCTTGCTTATCCTTCAAATGAAGAATTGAACGGAATCGTTTCGGAAATTGTTAAATCAGAGCCGGTTTATGATTTTGTTGCGCCCGATGGCTTTGGACATCATTTCTGGAAAATCGACGATAAAGAAATTATTCATCGCATCACGGAAATTTTTCAAAAAATTCCTTCACTTTATATTGCCGATGGACACCATCGTTCAGCTGCGGCTGTTCGGGTGGGCGATGAGAAAAGACGACAAAATCCCCATCATACCGGAAAGGAAGAATACAATTATTTTATGGCTGTTTGTTTTCCCGACAACCAGTTGCAAATAATGGATTACAACAGGGTGGTAAAAGATTTGAATCAGCTTGACGATGAAGAGTTTCTGCAAAAGCTTTCCCAGTATTTTATTGTCGAAAAAATGGGTACAGAAATTTATCGCCCAAATAAATTGCATAATTTTTCGTTATATTTGTCGGGAAACTGGTATTCGCTGACAGCTCGTGAAGGAACCTACAACGACAATGATCCCATTGAAGGTCTTGATGTTACTATCTCTTCAAAATATATTTTGGATAAAATTCTTGGAATAAGCGATTTGAGGACTGATAAACGGATTGATTTTGTGGGAGGAATTCGTGGTTTGGGTGAGTTGAAAAAATTGGTTGATAGCGGAAAAATGCGGGTCGCTTTGGCACTTTATCCCGTATCGATGCAGCAACTTATTGCCATTGCCGACACGGGAAACATTATGCCGCCAAAAACCACATGGTTTGAACCAAAATTGCGTTCCGGGCTGGTCATTCATGAGCTGAGCTAAATTAAAAAAACAATACCGGATTAAATTTTTTAATTTTACGGCATTACAAAATTTTTACGAGTTGCCGATTAACAAATATTTATGCAATTTTTTATAAAAAAACCGTCTTTTATTCTCTATCGAATTATTTCGCTTTGTTTGCTTCTTTTATTTCTGCAAAGTTGTGGCGTCAGTTCACGTATAAAAAAAGCCGATTCGCGATTTGAGTTGGGGGAATATTATGCTGCGGGCGATTTGTATAAAAGTTCGTATGGACGGATTCCCAATAAGGATAAATCATTGCGTGGATATGTTGCTTTTCGACAGGGAGAGTGTTACCGGCTCATCAACAATCAACGGGCTGAACAGGCTTATCTGAATGCTATTCGAAACAATTTTGCCGACAGCACCGTTTTTCTTCGGTATGCGCAAGTATTGCATCGAAATGGAAAATATGGCGAAGCTTTACGCAATTATCAGCTGTATTTGCAAAAAGATTCTTCCTGCATTATTGCAAAAAATGGTATTCGTGCCATTCAAATGTTGGAGGAATGGCAGAAAAATGCAACCCGTTATGTTGTAAAATATGATAATCAGTTTAACGTTCGCAGAGCTTCCACTTTCAGTCCCGTATTTGTAAATACAGCTGCTGACGAACTGGTTTTTACTTCTACTCGTTCTACCGATAAAAAAGCCACAGCCAAAGCCGATCCCATCACCGGTTTACCCAAAAACAACCTGTTTCTGGCGCGAAAAAATGCAACTGGAAAGTGGGGAAAACCCGAATTGTTGGAAGGAGAAATAAATAC
>Ga0255347_1001367_pt1 | contig 39999 bp, 32 predicted proteins | sample wastewater_treat_2_FD_192479 | JGI IMG/M metagenome (GOLD analysis project Ga0255347, IMG submission 192479) | Wastewater microbial communities from Lulu Island WWTP, Vancouver, Canada - plant24 | ecosystem: Engineered > WWTP > Wastewater > Unclassified | place: Canada: Vancouver, British... | reverse complement strand
CCCATTCCGAACTCGGCAGTTAAGCTCATCAGCGCCGATGGTACTGCATTAGTGGAAGAGTAGGTCGCTGCCAATTTTTTAAAAAAGGACATTGTAAATTTTTACTATGTCCTTTTTTTTTGACTATCAGTAAAGCCAAGAATTTTTCTTATATAAATTCGATTTTATTCCAAAACAAATGTAAAATTCATTCTTTGAACTGTCTAAGTTGTAATCCGCAGCTCTATAGATTAGTGAAATATTTGCAAATAAATTTTTGTCTTTTAATAAAGAGTATGCAAAATCAACAATAAAACTTATGTTGTTAGTTGATTTTCCTTGCAATATTACGTTTCCATAAGAGTTTACTCTGTAAGGATAAGGCTGAGCACCGTCCATTGTTGCAAGGAAAATATTGCTTCCAAAGTGTGAGTTTACAGAGTCTTTTCCAATTTTAGCAAACATTAATTTTGTGTCAATAACAAATCTTTCGCCATAATAAGTAAGTCCTGTAACAGATTCAACAAAATTTGCACCCAAAGGATGTGCTAATGCTTGCCACAAGTGTGAATAATTTTGATTTGTATGTACATGAGAATAAATATATGGTCGAGCAATATTTATTTCAGTGAAAAAATCCAAGTTTTTTAATTTAAAAATATCATAAGATTTAAAACCAAACTGAGTTGCCCATTTATTTGCAAACCAGCCATATTCTCCAGTATAATTAGGATTTACACTATGTTTTATGTCGTTAATTAGTTGAGTAACAATAATATCGTCAAGTACAAACTGAGAATAAATAAAATTATTTTTGTTAATTTTAACTTTCAAATTCAAACCTAATAATGCATTATCTTCTGATCCTAATGAAAACTCTACAGGACGGAAAAATATTATAGGATTCAAATATTCAAAATTGAAAAACTTTTGTTTAGAAGTTATTATCGCTTCAAATAATCCAAGATTTACATGATTTCCAATTTTCCAGTCTAAGTAATGGAATACATCAAATTTATTTTCAGTTTTTAAATTGCCATTTTCAGGAATAATTCTACCCAAATCTTGGTGTACAGCCCAAATGCAGGAATATTTTACTGTTAAAAATGAAGTTTCTAATTTTAAATATGGATAATTTGACGCAAAATCAGATAATAAAAGTGAGCGATAACCATCACCATAAAAATTCTTAGCATTTCCTAATTCTAATCTTAAAAAATCGTAAGGAGAATATGTTATTTTTAAATTATTCTCAAGAAATAATTTTTGATTTTCTAAAATATTTTTTCCTAAACCATGATAAATTGTACTATTCCCAAGAGTTTTGAAAGTATAACTTGGCATTTTGCTAATATACCAAGCATTAAAATTATAGGAAATTCCCAATTTGTCAGCATAAGAAAATTCAAGCAAAGCACCTAAACTTGGATTTATTCCATAAACTTTATTATCACTTGGAGCAAGAAAATTCGCAATATCAAATTCTGGACTTATATAAAATTGTGTTTTTTCTTTAGCATTTTTAAAATTATGTTTATAGAACACAAGTGCTTTTTCTCTATCTAATATTGAGTTTTGAAAATCAGAAAAATAATATGATTTTATTGAAGAATGAAATTTATTATCGACTAAACTTTCCTTTTCATAATTGCGAATTGAGAATGGATCTAGTATTGGCAAGTTTTGCGAAAAGCCTGCAAATACAAGGAACAAAGTAATAATATTTAAAACAATTTTTTTCATTTAAAAATCATCATAGTTTATTCTTAGAGCTGTTCTTAATCCACATTGAATGAAATTAGTACTATTTTTTGTTGTTAAATCTGCTCGATTTGAAATTCCTGCAAAAATTTGTAGTCTATAAGAATTATTCAAATTGTAAATTATTTGGACATCAGAAATTAGCATTGGATTTTTTGTAAATGTGTTTGCATCAACATTATATAAAAGTGAATAATCAAAAATATTTTGTTGGTTATATTCTGAATTGATTGTAGCATATTTTAAGAAAACAGATTTTGTTAAAACTTCTAGTCTTTTAAACTTGTAATCAGCAATAGCTAAAATTTCATTAAACCCAGCACCAGCAGGGTGGGCAATAGCTTGATTGTAATGTCCATAATGCAAGTCATTGTTTGCGTGTAAATACATTTCGCGTGGAACTCTATTATATTCAATTTGGAAAAATAAGTTTTTAACTTTTAAAAAATCAAAATTTTTGTAACCTATTTGTAATGAAGCGATTAAGTCAGATTTTGAAATTTTGTCTATAAATATTTGTGAATATATTATTCCAATTTTTTTGTTTTGCCAAGTTGTATTTACACCAACAAAATTATTTGTAAGCTGTTTTTTATAATTTATAAATGTAGTTCTAACAAAAGGCAAGAGAATGTAAGCAGGATAATTCCACTCATCAATATTTTGCGATAAAACTAAAGCTTCAATTAATGAAATTTGCCATGCTTCAGTTGGCTTGTATGTTAAAGTATTGAAAGATACGTATTTAGCAGGATATCTAGAGTTCAGACTTACAGGATTTTCATGCTGTAATACATTATTGAAATTAGGATTTATAGCTTTAGTAAAAATATTATTGATTTGAAATTTTTTATAATTAAATGCAGTTTTTGCATACATCATTGGTGCAGAAAAATCAGATAATATCAGAGAACGATAGCCATCGCCAATAAAAAGTTTATCATAGCCTAAACTAATATCCAAAAACTTACAAGCTTTAACAGCAATATTTCCATAAGCAGCACCAAAATCAAATTCGCCTGAACGAGAAAGAGGTTTTATCCTTCCATATCCGGGAATAACTCCAAATTCATCGAAATATTTTTTAATATTTTCAGGAAAAATAGCTTGAGATTCTGTGAAACAAGAATTAAAATAAATTTTTGAATCTAACTTTCCACTAAGCATAACACCACGAGTATTGTGATAGCCTCGCGTATTGTTTTGGTAATTAAGTCTAAAGTCTAGTAGGGGATTTAAAATTACAATAAATTTATCGTCTTGTTTCACAAAAAGATTTTCGTCAAAAATTTTTCTTAAAAACCAATTTTTATATTTGCTTGTAGTTTGTGTAAAAATTAAACTGTCAACAGTTTTGTTTTCTATTCCAGTAAATGGTTTTTGTAAAGTAAAATTATTTTCGGAATAAATTAAGTTTGGATTTATGTTTTGTTGATGCTCGGTTAAAGGATAATTCTGTGCCAAAGAGCAAAAACTGAAAAAAAATAGAAATATGAAAACAAATATATTTTTCATTTTATAAAGGCACAAATTTTTATTCTTTGTCTAATTTATCAATCACCGAATTTATTTTTGTCTTTATTCTGCCATTAGGCTTGTTGGTTTGAATATCAAAATTTACAGAGCAGTAAACTCTATCCGAAATTGGTTCTAAAATTTTGTATGATTTATTTAAAATCTCTAATGCTTGTTCAAAATTTTCGGTTTCAACAACAGTAGTCATTGCAGTAAGTTTGTACTCAAATCCTGAGTTTGAAACCATTTTTACAACTTTTGCTACATATTCGCTAACACTAGTTCCTTTATCAGTTGGAAATATTGCAAAACTCATTAAAACCGACATAATCTATTGATTTACAGCACTTATAACTTCTCTTACAATAACTCTTTCAATAGATTTGCTGAGTTCTACATAAGCTTTAGTATCAGCAGCATTATGGTCGGCAGCAGAATATTCCGAAGAACTAGATTTTCTATAAACAACATTACCTCTGTCGTCAGAAATATCAATGGTATAATTTATTACTACTTGTGCTTCGCCATAATTATAACCATTTTTTGTAGTGTTACTAGTAATTGTCATATTAAAATCACTTTTTAAGTTAGGATTCACAACAAACTCGCTACTTAATAGCCCTTCAAAAGTTGATTTTAATTTATTTTCCTTGCGTAATTGTCCAAAAGATTTTTCTTCGGACTGAATATTTAGAACAGGCTTTTCTACATTTACTCTTATTTGTTTTTCGCTTGAAGGAAGACTTTTAATTAAATTTTTAATTACCGGATCTTTTGATACTCTCGAAAGTCCAACCATATCAAGATTTATCGACAAAGTTTCAATTTTTGGACTAGATTTAATTTTATCAATAGCAATAAATACTTTACCGTCAGTGCTTGAAACTTCTGAATTACGCAATAATCCTGCACCAGAAAATCTAATTTTTACAGGTATTCCAGATATAGGATTATTATTTTTATCTGTAACTAAAAAACTAAAAACATCGGGATCTACTTTAATGCCTTTTTTAACACTTATGTCATTATTTTTAAAGACTATATTAATGTCGTTAACAAAATCAGCTAAAGCAGAAAAAATAGTATTTCCTAAATCTTTTTCTTCTCCATATATTTCTGTAATAGTACTTTCACCAAGATAAGGTTTTAAACTAGCAAGTGCTTCGGCATAAAATTGAAAAGCATTGTATTGAAGTTGACGACCCATAAGTTCTGTAGCTTGATAGTATTTATTTTTAGCATCTTCAATACTTTGTATTTTTTTCTCTTCTCTAATTTTAGCGTAATGAGATTTTGACAAACGATAATAAGCCCAATAAAAATTCTCATCTTCCCAAGTTTCAACAAGCTCATAACCTTCTAATTGGTGGCTTGTTGATGCTGTTATTTCTTTAGAATAGTTTTCTCCAATATGATATTTAGTTTCAATAACAGATAATACTGATGAACTTTCAATATTTGTTGAGATATTAGAAGCTAAGTCGCCTAGAGCTTGTTGCTGTGCATTAGCCATATAATCAGCGGGAGTAAATCCTTTTTTAGGTGCAGAACTTACACCTATATAATATGAAGGATGCTGAGGTTTGACTTTTACCCATTCAGGAGTAGGGGTCTTTTGAAATTTTTGCTTTTTTAATGTTTGACACGAAACACTAAGCGTAAATACCATCAATAATACTATAGTTTGTAATAATTTCATTTCAATAAATTTATTTTTCATTAATAGCATTTAATTATTATTAACATATCTAAGAACTGCATTGGTAACAGCAGCTGCACATTCATCAAGTGCTTCATTTGATAAAGTATTATAATCTTTAATTTGTGTTCTTGCTTTTAAAAGATCTTGCAATGCACTAACTTCTCTTGAACTATCTTTTATAATATCTTCGGAATTTGTTGAAGTTCTACTCTTCCAATAACCTGGAACTAAATTTTTAGAATCTCCATCATATTTAGCATAATGAACATTATCAGAAGCTGTGCTGGATTTAGTAGAACTAGTATGTATAACACTTGTTTTTCCATCAATTAATCTGAAATTTATGTTCATATCAACAGAGCGTGACATAGCATATTCCTTATAAACAACTTTACTATATTCAGTTTTAGTTTCATAAGTATCAGTTTCTTTATTCAAAACTTTTATAGTTTTCTTTAAATAACCTCTTTTTTCTTCTTCTTTATTTTGTCCTCTGTTATAAACAAATTTTGGAATTTCAACATAAAGTCTAGCATCTGGATATTTTATTGCCGAGCTAGTTTTTGTATCAACTAATTTTATAAATGGATTGTTTGCAGCCTGTATTCTATTAATTATTTTGCTTTCTAATTGAGCATCAATTCCCGAAGTGCCAGATTGATTTTTTATTTTTTCAATGGCTATAGTGATTGTGCCTTTTGTTAAACATTCTGATTTTAAATCATAAGAACTTTTATAAGAACCAGCATTATTTATTATTTCATCAAAAATATAATAAGCCTTTCTATATTGGTTAGCCTCCATAAGACGTAAACCTTCTCGATATTTAGGCTCGTTAACTGCAACAATTAATTTATCCTTAGAGTCTTTATAATTAGCTTGTAACTTTTGTATTTCTTTAAAAATAGTTTCCGCTTCAGAAAAACGTTCATCGCTAAGCAGTTTTGAACCTTCATAATACCTGTCTTCTAAATATGTGTCTTTAACTTCTTGGTAATATTCATCATAAAATGAAGGAAAATTTAATGAAACCCCAACTGCATTTAATTTTTCATAATATGCTTTTGCATCTTGATAAAAATACACAGCCTCTTTATTTTTACTATCATTATAGGCTTGATTAAATTCCGATAGTTTTTTACTTAAAGTCATTTGACCACAACGTTTAAGCCCTGCTAAAGCTTCAACATTTGTACGTTTTGCTTGAACAGCATAATAAAACATATCTGCCGCATCAGCATATTGACCTAAAGCTTCCATTTTTAAAGCTTTTTTTGTGTAAATTTTCGTTTGACAACCCGTGTTAACCAATATGAGGCTGAGGAAAATTAGACTAATACTAATAATTTTTTTCATGAGATGTTAAATAAAATTTTGTTCAAATATAATACTATTTTAATAAATGTTTTTCAATGTTTAGATTTTTTTTGTCATTGTCAAAATCATAGTCAATGTTTATATCATCGCTTGCTTTGAATATTTTTATGAAATTTACAATATAGTTTTTAAAATGTGGCTTATAGCTAATGCCTTTGGTTACTATAATTTCAATATTTCCACTTTTATAATTTACGACTCTAAATTGTGAGTTCTTTTCAAAATGTAAATTCCCTAGCACAAAGTTTTCTGGATTTTTTAAATTCAAATTTATTATACCATTTTTACTAGAAATATTTTCAATTTCTTTTAAACTATTAAATAACTGAGGTGCAAGGGCTTTAAAATCATGATTCATAGACAAAGCAGCAGCTAAAATTTCAATTCCTGTAACAGAAATATCTCCATTTTGTAAAATTTTTAAAAAAGCAAGTAAAGGAGCAGTATTTTTATTATAATTTTGAGAAAGCAAATCATTTGTAAAATCTCTTAAATTTGTAGCAAATTCAAATGAACTTGGATTATTATAAAGTTCAGAATCTTTAAGTCCAGGACTTGGCATATCAAATTTTACAAATAATGTTATATTATCTGGATTGCTAAGGTCAATAGCCTTTTGATTTTCAAAACTTTCAGCACTTATACTTTCAGTTTTTATGAAGTTTCCTTTTTTATCCATATTCACTGCAAAAAACATATTTGAAGTTTCTACTTCGTTTACTATTCCGCTAGCTCTAAGCCATTGCAAATTATGATCATGGTCGTAACATGCCATAAATAATTCTTTATTATATGTTGCTTCAAGTTTTTGGTCGCCTGCTTTTATGTTTTTACTGAAGTAACCAGAAATATAAACTCCATATTTAGAATGTGCAATACCAATAGGCATAAGCAATCCATCACCAGAAATTGTTTCTAAAAAAAGTATATTTCCTTTGTTATCAAGCTTAGCAAAAAATAATTTTTCTTCGTCTCCAATTATTTTTGGTTTTAATCCTGCAAAATTTGTCGATGAATCAACTAAACCAGTAACATACCAAGTGTTATCATCAATTTTTATAATGTCGTTTTCATAATTTGTGCGTATATAACCATTTTGTGCTAGCTGTTGCCAAATTATATTTCTCTCCGAATTAGCTACTTGTGAGTTTTTTAATCTTAATATTGTAACTTCAGATTTTAAATAATTAGGCATGCAAGCACCTATAGGAGCATTAATATAGGTAGGGTCGCAAACTACAAATCTTTCATTATCAAGAAGATAGTACACTCCGTTAACAGTTTCTGTAAATCTAACAGCTGTAGCCATATGTCCTGGGTAATTTAATCCAGCCACAGGTAAACGTAAATATTCGTTTACTAAATAAGCATAAAAAACAGATCTGTCTTCGCAATCGCAGTATTTATAATGAAAAATTTCTTCAGGAAAAAAGAACTTTTCATAGCCAAATTGTTCTTGGTCGGTTTGATAATCAAAGGCAGTTTGAACAAAATTTAAAAGAAAATTAGCAGCTTCTGTTTCAGTCATTTCTGCAATAGCTGGCTCTATATTTTGGTCTAATGATTCTTTTACAAAACTTGATACGCCAGCGTTAAAAAATATTTGAATTTCGCCTTGTGGATAATCATCATAAAACTCAATTAGATTTTTACTGTAAGCAATATCAAATTTGTACGACTTGTTTTCATAGGTAAAGTCTAATTCTCTAATATATTTTTCAGGACCTAACAAAGGAGCTTTGTATATATTGAAATTCATAATTTTGTTTGCTTCTGGATAGTCTTGACGATAAGTGTAAATTGATTTTACTTGAGTTTCTTCTTCAAAAATATAATATTTTAAATTCTCAAGCACAAAATATGAGTAAGAATAAATTACATTAACACAAGGAACTAAAATATATACGGAATTACCACTATAGCCAACTTTTAGTTTGTATCCCGATTTTGCCAATAAAAACCAAGTTAGTAGTTTTGAGTTGTTTTTATTGTTACTGTGAATTTTTTCAGAAATTTTTTCAGCCAATTTCATATAGGCAAAATCGTTTAAATTATTTAAGTTTTTGTATTCAAGCATTTGTTCTATAGTGTTGTAATAGTCTGATTTACAAGCATCTGCCCAAAAGTTCGCAATTTGCGATTCTGATACTGCGTTTATTGTTGCTTCTTTTAATTTTTTGTGATAAATAAAATCTATGTTATTACCGTAGTAGTCCAAATTTACCATATCATAATTTTTCTTAGTATCTGAAGTAATTATTGCAGGAATTGGTTTTAATTGATAAGAACTTTCATCAACAATAGTGGGTTTTACTTCATTTATAGCTTTTGGCTTTAATCTTTTTGAAGAAGAAGCATTCAAAGCTGCATTATAATTTGGAATTTTATCAGGACCAGGAATTACAATAGGTTTATTTTCAATAAAAAGTTGATAATTTTCCCAATCAGCCTTTAAAAAATCAGCAAATTCTTTATCGCGTTCTTCTTTATATCGCTGAAAAGCCTCTTTTTCTTGTCGAATAAAATTATGATATTCTTTCTTAAATTTGTCAAAATCAATACTATCATTTTGAGAAAAGCCTGTTAGAGCAACAAAAACAATGATGAGTGATAAAAATATTCTATACATAATTTTGAGTTTTATTTATTAATAAGTACATTTTTTGTGCCACAAAGTAAAATTAATAATGATATTTTATAATTTTTTAAAATTAAGAAAAGTTTTTAAATTTTAAAAGACAAGTTTAAAATAATTGTTAGCCTAGAAAAAAGCTTTTTGTTAATCAAATTTTACTTAAACAAAATTATTAAGTGGAAAAACTGTTGTTTTTTGATGTGCGAAAATCAAATAACTAGTGCAGATTTGTCTAAAATGCTTGAAAAATATTCAAAGTCTTAAAATAAGTTCCTGAATATCAGTTAGATATGTTTGTGTATAAAAATTTATATTTTTTTTTCAATTATTTTTGAAGTATTAAAAAATTTATCACATTTACACAAAATTAATATTGATAATTATAGTTATAAAAAAATTAAGATATGAATACCAATAAACCGAAAGTAATACAAGATTTTGAAAAGTTGAGTAAGGAAATTCAAGAGCAAATAAAATTAACTTATCCAAATGGATTTAGTCAACATTTAATTCAATTTACAAATAAAGAAGGTAGATTTGTAAGTGCTTTGCCTTTCGAAACAGACGATAAGTATTATCTAGTAAGAATGACATTGGACGAAGCGAGAGAAATTATTTATTCAGACAACGATTATGATGATGACGGAATTTTAAAAAATGATGTTAAGGAAGAATTTGTTGACAAATATGCTGAACTAGATTATATGAGCGATGTCATAGGAGTTGATGATGATGACGACTTTGAAGAAAAATATGATGAGCCTTACGAAGACGAAGATGATGATGACGAGGACTAATTAATTGATAATTGAAGAATTGATAATTAAGAATTAAATCCGAAATCTAAAATCAAAAATCGTAAATCTAAAATCAAAAATCCAAAATTCTTAATTCTAAATTAATTTATAAAATGATGAAATTTATACTTCTCTTAATCGGAACTGTGTTTGTATTTACTTCTTTTGCAAACGATTATAAAAAATATTTAATACCAGAACCCAAAAAAATAACAGATAATTTTCAAACTTCAGAGACTTCTGCTGTTAATATTATTAGGTTGTCAACACTTTTTGAAGCATATAAGGATAAAGATTTTGTTGGCGAATTACCACTTGTAAAATATTATCATGGTATATCTGAAATAAAATTTGAAATTGATGAAAACTTGAAGAATAATCAAGAGTATAAAATAGAAATTAGCGAAACTTCAATAAATTTATCAGGAGCAGATATGGCTTCTTTGTTTTATGCAAAACAAACTTTTTTACAACTTTTAGAGTATTGCAAATATGAAAATAAAGCACTTCCTTGCATTGTAATTTCAGACTATCCCGATTTTGAACGAAGAGGTTTTATGCTTGATGTTAGTCGAAATAAAGTGCCAACAATGGAAAGCTTATATTATATAATTGATTTGCTAGCATCTTGGAAAATTAACGAATTGCAACTTTATACAGAACATACTTTTGCATACAAAAATCATAAAAAAGTTTGGGAAAAATATAGCCCCTTAACAGCAGAAGAAATTCAAGAACTTGATAAATATTGCCAGCAAAGATATATTGACCTTGTTCCAAATCAAAATTCTTTTGGACATTTAGAATATTGGCTAAAATATGATGAATATGTTGATTTAGCAGATTGTCCAGAGCCTTGTCAAACAATTTGGGGACCAAGTCAAAAAACAAGTCTTGACCCAACTAATCCAAAGTCTTTTAAGCTAATTTCGGAATTATATAATGAGCTTTTACCAAATTTTTCAAGCAAATATTTTAATATAGGTTGCGACGAAACTATGGAATTAGGTTTGGGAAGGTCTAAAACAGTTTGCGACAAAGAAGGCAAAGGAAAAGTATATTTGGATTATTTGAAAAAACTTAATGCTGAAGTAAATAAACTTGGAAAAACTACTCAATTTTGGGGAGATATTATTATTAATCATTCAGAGTTAATTCCAAAACTGCCAAAAAACATGATAGCTTTAGTCTGGGGTTACGAAGACAGCTATTCATCAGGAAATCATTTGCCAAAATTTGTTAATGCTGGCATAGATTTTTATGTTTGTCCAGGAACATCGTGCTGGAATTCATTAATAGGTAGAAATAAAAATGGTTTCGAAAATTTAAAAAATGCAGCTTTAAAAGGAAAAGCACATAATGCAAAAGGTTATTTAATTACAAATTGGGGCGACTATGGGCATTGGCAACCTTTGTCAATTTCTATGCCAGCAATTATGTTGGGTTCTGCTTATGCTTGGAATTATTCCAAAAAATCTTTAGAAAATTTGGAATTTCTTTTAAATCATTATGTTTTTGAAGACTCTACTCAAAATACTGCTAAAGCAATTTTAAAATTAGGATATGTTGACCAAAAAACAACAGTTCCTAATGGAAATGCAAATATTTTTCATTTAATGTATTATCTGTACAAACGAAATATAGATAAGCACTACCAAGCTAAATATATGAAAGCAAACGAACTTATTGTTTGCGAAAAAGAAATTCTTGATGCCTTAGAAATTTTAAAACTTGCTAAACCTAGCACAAAAGATTCTACAATTATTATTCAAGAAATTGAATTAGCAGCAAAATTGGCTATTCATGCTACTCATCTTGGAGTTGCTAGGTTAGAGGCTGATGAGAAAAAAATCGAAAATATTCCTGCTGTAAAAAGAAAAGAGCTATACGATGAATTAAAATCGCTTATAGAAACTCATAAAAAACTTTGGATAGTAAGAAATAGAGAAGGTGGCTTGCATGACTCTGCAGGAAAAATGGAAAATTTATTAAATGCTTATAAATAAAAGTTAGAAAAATATTTTTTAATCTTTTATTAATAATATGGTATTCGTTTTTTTTATACCTTAGCAAAATATTTCTTAGCTAATGAAAAAATATGTTTTGCTTTTAATCTTAGTGCTTTTTTCTGCGAGTATATTTTCTCAGGAAAAATGGACTTTACAAAAGTGTATTCAACATGCTTTAGATAATAATATTCAAATTAAATCTCAAGAATATAATTCCAAAATACACGACATAAATTTACAAAAAGCAAAATATGGAATTTTACCTGGATTAAATGTTGGAGCTAGTGAAAATTTAACTTTTGGACGTAATGTTGATCCATATTCCTATCAATTTTCAACAGATAATTTTCATTCTGCAAATTTTCAAATATCTTCTTCTGTAACTCTTTTCAGTGGTTTGCAGCAATATAATTCAATTAAAAAAGCAGAAATTGATTTAGAAGCAGGAAATGCAAGTTTAGAGCAAACAAAAAACAATGTGATGTTGGCAGTTGCTTCGGCTTATTTGAATGTATTGTATGCTCTTGATTTAGTTGAGATTGCAGAACAGCAAAAAGAAATTACAGAATTACAATTAGAACGTACCGAAAAACTTGTGGCTTCTGGAAGTTTGCCAATACAATCAAAATATGATGTCGAGGCTCAGTTAGCAAACGAAGAATTGAATTTGGTAAATTACAGAAATCAATATGATTTTGCTGTGCTTAATTTGGCTCAGTTGATAGAATATGAAGATTTTTCAAATATGGAAATTCAAAAACCAGATGTTGATAAATTGATAGGAGAGTCTGTTTTGCTTAGTCCAGAACAAATTTTTGATGAAGCTGTAAATAATTTGCCACAAGTTAAATATGCAGAACTAAATTATTTAAGTTCTCAAAAAGCTTTACAAATTTCAAAAGGAGCTTTTTATCCTCGTTTAACAATGAGTGCTACTTATGGTTCAGGATATTCTAGCTTGACAAAATTTGTTGAAGGAATAAAACTTGGAAATCCAATGCTCTCGGGTTTTGCAACAGATAATCTTGGCAATTTATTAGATGTTTATCAATATACTTTTGATTATTCTTATGTAAATAAACCTTTTTTCGACCAAATTAAAGATAATGCTTCAACTTCTGTAGGTTTTTATTTGAATATTCCAATTTTTAACGGTTTGCAAACGAGGTCTGGAGTAAATTCTTCAAAACTTTATTTAGAACAAGCAAAACTACAAGTTGACCAAGCAAAAAAAGATTTATTTAAAGAAATTCAACAAGCTTGGTCTGATGCTGTTTCGGCAATGAAAAAATTTGATGCTAGCGAAAAAGCTTTCGAAGCAAGTAATTTGAGCTTTGAATATACTCAAAAGAAGTATGAGCAAGGATTAGTAAATATTACAGACTATAATATTGCTAAAAACAATGTTAGTCGCACACAGATAGAAATGTTAAAATCAAAATATGATTTTATTTTTAAACAAAAAATATTAGATTTTTATAGAGGACTAAGTTTTAATTTTTAAAAATCGAAAATGAGAAAGAACAAATCAAAATCAAAGAAAAAAAGGACAAGAATTATAATTTTCGGAATTATAGGACTAATAATTGTTCTGATAATTGCAAAAAAAGCAGGTCTTTTTGGTTCATCTGACATATATGAGGTAAGTACAGAAATTGTTGAAAAACGTACAATCACAGAAATTGTAAATGCTAGCGGAAAAATACAGCCAGCAATGGAAATAAAATTAAGCCCTGACGTTTCGGGAGAAATTGTTGAACTTGCTGTTAGAGAAGGCTGTGAAGTTAAAAAAGGAGATTTTATTCTAAAAATAAAACCCGACCTATACGAATCTGTACTTGAAAGAACTATTGCTGCAGGTAATTCAGCAAATGCAAATTTAGAAAATTCAAAAGCAAGATTAGAACAAGTAAAAGCTCAATTTATACAAACAAAATTATCACATCAACGCAACGAAACTTTGTATGAACAAGGAGTAATTTCACAATCAGAGTTTGAAAATTCTTTGGCAGCTTATCAAATGGGATTAGCAGATGTAAGTGCAGCTGAAGCTAGCGTAAATGCAGCAAAGTATTCAATAATGAGTTCAAATGCATCAATTAAAGAAGCAACAGAAAATTTAAGAAAAACTTCAGTATTTGCACCAATGGACGGCACAGTTTCTTTGCTAAATGTTGAAGTAGGCGAGAGGGTTGTTGGTACAGAAATGATGGCAGGAACAGAAATGATGAGAATTGCCAAACTTGAAGATATGGAAGTTATTGTTGATGTAAATGAAAATGATATTGTAAAAATTAAACTTAACGACTCAGCAGATATAGAAGTTGACGCATATCTTAAAAGAAAATTTGCAGGGGTAGTTACAGAAATTGCAAACTCGGCAAGTTCTTCAGGTGTGTCAATTAATCAAGTTACAAACTTTAAAGTAAAAGTAAAAATTTTAAACGAATCTTACGCAGATTTAGTTACTGAAAATAATAAATATCCATTTAGACCAGGAATGTCGGCTAGCGTTAATATTCATACAAATACCGTGAACGATGTGATTTCACTACCATTAGCAGCAGTTACAACAAGGGTAGATTCTGTAAATATGAAAACTCCTACCAATGTAGAAGGAAACAAAGACAATCAAGAAAATAAAACTATAGATAAATCTGAGTTGCAAGAAGTGGTTTTTGTGTATAAAGACGGAAAAGTAGAACAAAGAAATGTGAAAACAGGAATTCAAGATTCATATTATATCCAGATTATTGAAGGAGTTGAGTTAAAAGAAGAAGTTGTTGTTGCTCCTTATAATCTTATATCTAAAATCTTGAAAAATGGAACTTCGGTAAAGAAACTTAGTAAAGAAGAACTTTACAAACCAAAGAAATAATATATTTGAAAACAGATATTTTTATATATTTTTGTAAAAAATATTAAAATGAAACTTCATACTTCTGAATTAGTAAAGCAATATGGAAAACGCACTGTTGTAAAAGGTGTGAGTGTAGAAGTAAAACAAGGCGAAATAGTTGGATTGTTAGGACCTAACGGAGCCGGAAAAACAACTACTTTCTATATGATTGTAGGATTGATAAAACCTAAATCAGGAAAAATTTTTCTTAACGATATAGAAATTACTAATGAACCAATTTACAAGCGAGCTAGACTAGGTATAGGTTATCTTGCACAAGAAGAATCTGTTTTCCAAAAGCTAAGCGTTCAGGATAATATAAGAGCAATTCTTGAAATGACAAAATTGTCGCGTAAAGAACAGCAATACAAAACCAATCAACTGCTTGAGGAATTTGGTCTTACACATATAAAGAAAAGTAAAGGATTTCAACTTTCGGGAGGCGAACGCCGAAGAACAGAAATTGCAAGAGCTTTAGCTATAGACCCAAAATTCCTTTTACTTGATGAACCCTTTGCTGGAGTTGACCCAATTGCAGTAGAAGATATTCAAACCATTGTGAGACACTTGAAAGATAGAAATATAGGTGTTCTAATTACCGACCATAATGTACACGAAACTTTAAGTATTACAGATAGAGCTTATTTACTTTTCGAGGGAGATATTTTAAAAAGTGGAACTGCACAAGAGTTGGCAGACGATGAACAAGTAAGAAGACTTTATTTGGGACAAAACTTTGAATTACGCCAGTAATTATGATTATGAAACATGTTAAATAATTAGTTTCTGACACTTTTTATGACTAATTTTGCACACTAAAAAATTAAAATCTTAGAATTACTTAGAATATGAAAAATAATATTTTCCGTCCTAAATTTTTCTCGATATTAAAACAAGGATACGATAAAAAGCAATTATCAAAAGATGTATTTGCAGGAATTATTGTTGGTGTAGTGGCTTTGCCTTTGGCAATTGCTTTTGCTGTGGCTTCGGGTGTGTCGCCCGAAAAAGGAATTGTTACTGCTATTATTGCAGGGTTTATAATTTCTTTCTTAGGTGGTTCTAGAGTGCAAATTGGCGGTCCTACAGGTGCTTTCATCGTTATAGTATTTGGAATTGTTACACAATATGGAATAGATGGATTGCTGATTTCAACAATATTAGCTGGGATTATGCTTGTCATTTTTGGAGTGCTGAGGTTAGGAGCATTACTAAAATATATTCCACATCCATTGATTGTGGGATTTACTTCCGGAATTGCACTTATAATTTTTTCCACCCAAATGAAAGACGCTTTTGGACTTGAAATAGCAAATGTGCCAGCAGATTTTTTAGGAAAATGGGAAGCATATTTTACAAATTATAGTACAGTGAATTTTGTAGCACTTGCAATTACTGTAGCAACTATCTTGATTAGTACATTGTTCCGTAGAATTACTAATAAAATACCAGGCTCTTTTGTTGCAATAATACTAATGACTTTAGTTGTATATTTCTTTGAATTGCCTGTAACTACAATTGAAACATTGTTTGGCGATATTAAAGGCTCTTTTGCAATTGATATACCGGATATTAATTGGGGAAATATTAGTTATTATTTTGCACCAGCATTTACCATTGCCTTACTTGGAGCTATAGAAACTTTGTTGACGGCAGTAGTGGCAGATGGTATGATAGGCTCTAATCATAGAAGTAACACAGAACTTATTGCTCAAGGAATTGCAAATATTGTAACTCCAATTTTTGGAGGAATACCAGCAACAGGAGCTATTGCAAGAACAGCAACAAATGTTAAAAATGGTGGAAGAACTCCTGTAGCAGGAATGGTTCATGCTGTTGTTTTATTGCTTATTTTATTATTTTTCGGTAAATATGCTAAACTGATACCAATGTCCTGTCTTGCGGGGATATTGATTGTAGTAGCTTATAATATGAGTGAATGGAGATCTTTCGTTTCTATACTTAGAGGTTCAGCTTTTGATATAATTATTCTATTAACAACATTTACTTTAACAGTTTTAGTGGATTTAACAGTAGCTATTCAAATTGGTGTTGTACTTTCAGCATTCTTATTTATGAAACGTATGACTGACACTGGACAAGCAGCAATATTGAAAGAAAACGAAAGCGAAATGATTGAAAACTACGGACATGTTCCAAAAGGAATTGAAATCTATGAAATTAGTGGACCTTTCTTTTTTGGAGCAGCAAAACATTATGGCGAAGTTTTAAAAGGACATGCATCTTCAACAAAGGTTTTGATTATTCGAATGCGACATGTGCCATTTATTGACGCTACAGGAGTGCATAATTTTAGAGAAGCAATAAAAGTTTTACATAGTAAAAATAAGAGAATTATATTATCTGGTGTGCAACCAAATGTTCGTAAAGAATTAGAAAAATCAGAAATAGCCCAAAGAATAGGGGAAGAAAATATTTTTGATAACTTCGATGCTGCACTAGCTAAAGCAACAGAAGTAGTTGCAGAAAAACAAGAAGCCGTGACAAAATAAATCAGTTAAAAGTTTATAAAGTTTGTAAAGTTCATAAAGTTCATAAAGACGTTATATTTTTGTTACTACAAATCCGAGCGAGCGTCATGGGTAATTGGATTGCGAGCAGAGTGAGCTTGCGAACTCTGCGATGCAATAGACGCGTCAGCCTCTTTTAACACTTCAACTACGTTCAGTGCATCGCTTTTAACACTTCAACTACGTTCAGTGCATCGCTTTTAACTTTTAACTGAGCATAGTGTGTTCAACTTCCTCAATACTAATAGGAATTCTCTTAGAACCTAAAATTCTATTTCCAGTTTCAGTAATTAAGATGTCGTCTTCTAGTCTTATTCCACCAAAATTTCTATATTCGTTAACTTTACTGTAGTTTATAAATTCTTCGAATTTTTTATCTTTTTGCCATAAGTCAATCAATTCAGGAATGAAGTAGATACCTGGTTCGTTTGTAAGCACATGTCCGGGTTTTAATTCTCTACCAAATCTTAGGAAAGCAGTTCCAAATATTTCGCTTGGTCTAACTTTATCATCGTAACCAACATTGGTTTGACCTAAATCTTCCATATCGTGAACATCTAATCCCAAAGCATGACCTAAACCGTGAGGCATAAATAGGGCATGAGCACCTAATGCAACAGCTTCTTGAACATTACCTTTCATTAATCCTAATTCTTTCAGACCGTTTGCTAAAATTTCGCAGGCTTGAAGATGAATATCCATATAAGTTTTGCCGGGCTTCATTAATTTTATTGAACCGTTAATTGCATTTAAAACAATTTGATAAATTTCTTTTTGCTTTTGTGTGAATTTACCACCAACAGGAACAGTTCTAGTGTTGTCTGAAGCATAAAACATTGGTGTTTGTGCACCTGAATCGTGAAGCATTAAATCGCCTTTTTGCAAAACATTATCACGAGAGTGATTGTGTAATGTTTGTCCATTTTTTGTTAAAATAACTGGGAAAGAAGGAACAGAACCGTAAGACAAGCTAATGCCTTCAACAATTCCCGCAATTTCACGTTCTACAACACCTGGATAAGCATGTTTCATTGCAACTGTGTGCATTTTATAACCAATGTCGCAAGCTTTTTCTATTTCTTGAATTTCTATTTCTTCTTTAATATTTCTTAACTTAACAATTGCCTTAATAAATTTTAGAGAAGCTTTTGCTTTTAGTTCTTGAAAACTTATTCCTAAAAGACTGTGCAATAAAATCATGTTATCATGCTTGTAGGCAGGTAAATAACTAACTTCTCTACCTTTTTTTAGAGCATCTTTAATATAGTCTGAAAGCTTTGCAAATTCGTAAGTCTCAAAAACTGAACATTTGCTTGCTAATTCTTTAACGCTTGGTTGAGGACCCATCCAAATTATATCATCAATATCAACATCGTTTGCGAAAATTATTTCTTTATCATTGTCAATATCTATGATTGCAGCCATACCCGGAAGGTTAAGTCCGAAAAAATACAGAAAACTGCTATCTTGCCTAAAATGATAGGTGTTGGCAGGATAATTCATAGGTGTATCGTTATTTCCTAAAAATAAATATAAGCCTTTTTGTAAATCTTTTTTTAGGCTTTCTCTTCTTTTTTTATAAACTTCTGGTTTGAACATAATTTTTTGAATTTTAAATAATCGTTAAATATAGACATTTTTTTTAATGAATTAATAAAAAAAATTAAATAATAATAAACACATTTATTATTTAAGCAAGATTAGATTAAAATAGGGGAATTGATTTACTTATTTTTTAATAAGTTTTTTTGAATCTAAAGTTTTTCCTTCTACAATGAGGCAAGCGAAATATACACCGGCTTTTAGGTCGTATGTAGCAATTTGGATTTCTCCTTGTCCAGCTTGAATTTGAACAGATTTAACTTTGATGCCTGTAAAATCAAAAATTGCTATTTCGCCATTTTGTTCTTCTGGTAAATTGTAATAAAAATTAGCATAATCGTTTACAGGGTTAGGAACTGGTGCAGAAATTTTTCCAACTTCAGGATAATTATCAAAGATAAAATTTGAAAAATTATGATTACTATAATTATAATAGGTATTTGCTTGGGAATTTAGCCCAAAACATAAGAAAATTAAAATCAATATGTAAAAATTAGTTTTCATCTAATTTATAACTGTACAAATATCGTTCCTAAAATCTTGTACGTAAAAAAATCAATTAAGTTACAAAATTAGTTAAAAGTTAAAAGTCGAAAAAAAATGTAGCGAAGCTTAATTTCAATTCTTAATTCTTAATTATTCAATTATCAATTGTTTTTTAACTTTTAACTGAGAGAATCATCTCTATAAACTCCCTAACAGCACCTTCGCCACCTTTTTTTGTGAGATGAATAATATTTGGGATATTTTTTATTTTTTCTACAGAATTTGCAGGGCAAGCAGCTAAACCAACTGCTGACAGTAATTCAAAATCATTAACATCATCGCCAATGTAAGCAACTTCTGAAAGGCTGATATTCAATTCTTTACATAGGTTTTTTATGGTTTCTAATTTGTTGGTTTCGCCATGAAAATGATAATCTAATTTTAACTTATTTGCTCTATTTCTATTTAGTTGGCGGTCTTCTGTTGTGATAATTCCAACTTTAACACCTTTTTCTTTAAGTAGTTTTATACCCATTCCATCGTGAGTGCAAAACTTTTTTAATTCATCGCCATTTTCGGAATAATACATTCCTGCATCTGTTAAAACTCCGTCAACATCAGACATAAAAAGCTTTATGTCAGATATTTGTGCTTTCTTTACAGCATTTTGTTCTGCTAATAAAATTTCAACAATTTTCCAGTCTATTGGTTCGTCAATTTCAATGGCGGTGCTTTCGTGCATTTCATAAATTCCAATTTGACCAGAAAGACGGTTTTTATCTTTTAAGATATTTTCAACTTTGTTTATATAAAAAGCACCATTCTCCATGAACATTCCGTCAAAATCTTGTCTGCGAGGACGATTTCTATAATCATAGTTAATAGTGTTTCCGTCTTTGTCCCAGAAAAAACGTTTCGACTTAACACAACTTAACATGGAATTTTTGCCAGAGTATGCAAATTGACGTAGAGCATTGTCAAAATCTTCACTTTTTGTCAATGGTGAAGTTGCTTGTGCAAGAACAAAAATATCTTGCGAGTTTAAATTAGCTTTTTCAAGATATTCTAAAACAACAGATTCGGTTGAAGCTGTGTCGCTTGCATTTTCCGCACTACGCATATAAATTTCTAATTTTGAAAAATTAAAAGATTTAGCAATTTCAGCGTAATTAGTAGAATCTGTTGCAAGTATTATTTTGTTAATCTCGCTTGCATTTTGCAAAGCATTTAAAACCCAAAAAAATAAAGGTTTTCCATTTAACAATTTGATGTTTTTATCTTTTATAGATTTACTGCCCGAACGAACTGGCACAAAAGCAATGGTACTCATCTTTTTCTATATTTTAACTTGTCTCTTTGAATTTGTTCAACTTCTAAAACTTCGGAACGCTTGTAGTTTAAAGCCTTATGGCTTGCCTTTAAGTCGCGAACTAATTTTGTTAATCCAGGCACTTCTAAAGATGCTGCGTGGTCGGTTCCTTTCCAAGTTCTGTCTTTTGTAAAATGCCTTTCTATCCAGCTTGCACCTAAAGTATAAGCAGCAATATCAATAGCTATTCCGAGATGATGTCCGCTAAAACCAATATCATAAATTCTGTTTCCGTATTCTGATTTAATTCTTTCAATTTCTAAAAGTGAAACATCTTCAAAAGCTACAGGGTAGCCAGAAGTACACGAAAACAAAATTAATCTTTCTTTGGCGGAATTATTTTTTTCAAAAAGTTTTACTAAGGCTTCTTCTTCTTCGTGGGTTGTCATTCCGAGTGATGCTTGAATATATCCACTGTAATTATCTCTTAAATATTCTAGCATTTCGTAATGATTGTTACAAGCAGAAGGAATTTTTATAAAATCGGGTTTTAAGCTCGCAATTTCTTTAGCAGATGTTAAGTCCCAAACCGAAGTGGCATATCCTATTGAGTTGGCTTCGCAAAACTTTTTTAATTCAGCATGTTGCTCAAGTGAAAATTCTAAAAATTCTCTATGCTCGCCGTAAGTCTTGCCGTAAGCGTGCATCTCGTTTGGATGTGGTGAGTTGTATTGCTCAGGAGTTAATAATTCTTTATTATTTCTCTTTTGAAATTTTGCATAATCAGCACCACTTAATTTTGCTAATAAAATTAATTCTTTGGCAATTTCAAAATCGCCTTTGTGGTTGCAACCAATTTCTGCAATTACTTTAGGTTCTTTATATTTTTTCATATTCATTTGTTTTTAAAATTTAATTCTTCAAAATTTACTCTTTCAAAAGCATCAATAAAAGAATTTTCAGTTAAATTAAAAATTTTTGCTTGCTTATAATCTGCATATTCTTTTAAAATGTGGTAAGATTTAAAAGCTTCGCCTAAGGTATATAAAATTTCGTGTAGTTTCACATAACGCTGTCCCATATAATCAAATTGTTTCGCCTTGATTTCCTTATCGTAAAAATGTTGGTTAAACAGTAAAACTTTATTTTCATTATCAACTTGTAATTCTTTAAGCCAAGAATGATCAACTCCAGCAAGTAAAATATTTTTAGCTTGTAAGTTTAATGCTGTGAAAATCGCTGGAACCATTATGTTGTGTGGACGAGGCATTCCTCTGAGTTTATCAAAATTTCTAAATTTAAAATTTTTAAATCCGTCAATGGGAGTGAGGTTGATATAAATAATTTCGACATTAGAATTTTTCTTTAAAATTTCTTGCCAACGCTGATGTTTTCGAGCTTCTGTTGTTATAAAAAACTTTAAATTCCAATCTGTTTTTTCAACCAAAGTGTTGAAAAGTTTATTTGAAGCTTCAAGAAAATGAGGCATAACATCATCTAAATACAAGTCATGAGCTATGGCAATATAATATTTTGGTTTAAGTTCTGTGTAAAATTCGCTTATTGCAAAATGATTAACAGCAATTAAATTGTAATTTTTTATCTTTTCTTTATGATTTTCAATAAAAGAATTTAAGCTTGGACCATTACCTAAAATTAAAATATCTTTTTCAGATTTTGCAAGGTTTTTATATTGTTTTGTTGATTTTGAAAATAGCAAAATCTTTACGCATGATGCACAAGTTTTTGCCAAAAGCCTGAACCAAGAATTTATTTTTATTAAAAAATCTCGCATTATAATTAATTTAACTACAAAGTTAAATTAAATTTTAAAATTCACACACTAATTGCAAGTTTATAATTTAAACTGATTTTATTTACGAGTATAATTTGAAAGTTTTACTTGATTTTGTAACCTTAGATAATTTTTTACGTTTAATCACTTAGAAAATTGATAAAATGAAAAAGCTATTTGCAGAAGATATTTTTGGTAACTGTTGTAAAGATTTTTTAGCTGGCGATAAAGATGCTAAAATTGTTGTAAATTCGGATATTGCTGAAACAGATTATTTATTTGCAGAGTATTTATTTAGAGAATTTGATGAAATGCCAGAACATGAGCAAAAAGCTTTATTGCAAGCAAGAGGCGATATTTTAGATATTGGTGCTTGTGCAGGTTCACACTCCTTGTATATGCAAAATATGGGTTATAATGTAACTTCTTTAGATATATCTCAAGGCTGTTGCGAGGTAATGGAAAAAAGAGGATTGAAAAATGTGGTCTGTTCAGATGTGTTTTCTTATTCAGACAAAAAATTTGATACCATTTTATTATTAATGAATGGAATTGGAATAGCAGGAAATTTACCAAATCTACCAAAACTTTTAGTTCATCTGAAAACATTGTTAAAACCAGGTGGCAAAATTATTTTTGATTCTTCAGATTTGCAATATCTATATTTAGATGACGATGGTGCTTACTCAATTCCATTAACAGATAGATATTATGGAGAAATGATATATAATTTATCCTATAAAGATAAAAAAACAGGTAATTTTAAATGGTTTTTTATAGATCCATATACAATTGAAGCTATTGCAAATGAAGTTGATTTAAAAATTCAGTTTTTGGCTTGGGGAAATCATTATGATTATTCAGCTTGTCTGTATTAATTCAGTTGAAAGTTCATAAAGTTTGTAAAGTTCGTAAAGTTTGTAAAGTTCGTAAAGAAAAGCTAAATCCAAGCGAGCAAAGTAAGTTTGCGAGCTCATCGAAGGTAAAGTTGCTCATCAAAAACGCCTTGATTTTATACAAAAAAACGATGTCTTAAAATTTCTTCTAAGACATCGTTTTTAGTTTTATCTTTTAGATAAGTTTATTTTTTAAGTTCCTTTTTTTGTTTTCTTAATGCTCTTTCTGTTAAGTCATAAACTATAGGCGAAGCTAGACATACTGAAGAAAACGCTCCAGTAGCAATACCAATTAGTAAAGCAAATGTAAATCCACGAATAACTTCACCACCGAAAATAAATATTGCTAAAACTACTAAAAGAGTTGTCATAAGAGTATTTACTGTACGACCAATTGTTGAGTTGATAGCATAATTTATTGTTTCGTCTAAAGGACGATTTTTATATAGTTTTTGATGTTCTCTAAGCCTATCAAAGATAACAACAGTGTCGTTTATAGAATAACCTATCACCGTTAATACCGCTGCAATAAAGGTCTGGTCAACCTCCATATTAAACGGCAGTATATTGTCGAATAAAGAAAATACTCCCAAAATTAATAAAGCATTATACGCTAAAGCAATAGTTGCACCAGTTGAATATTGCCATTTTGTAAATCTAACTAAAATATAGATAAACATTAGAGCTAAACCTATAATAACCACTAAGATAGATTTTTTAACAATATCAGAGGCTACTGAAGGTCCAACTTTTTGTGCTCTAACTTTATAATCATCATTAAACTTTTCGTAGCTAACATCATCGCCGATAAGAGGTTTTAAGCCTACATACAATAATGAGTCAACAAGTTGGTCTGTATCTTTTTCTTTAATTTTATATTTAGTAGTAATTTTTACTTGATTTTTAGTACCATAAGTTTTGACAATAGGTAATTCTTCATAAACAGTTTCTAATGCTTTAGCAACTTCTTCTGGCTCAACAGCTTGTTCGAATTTTACAATATAATCACGACCACCAGTAAAGTCAACACCTTGGTTTAAACCTTTAGTGAAAAGAAGAATAATACTAATTACTGCTAACGAACCGGCAATAGTATAGAAAATCTTACGGTTTTTTATAAAACCAATATTTAGGTCAGTAAATAGATTGTTTGTAAATTTATTACCAAAATTGATTTTCTTTTCTTTCTTTAATAATGATGCGAATATCAATCTAGTAATGAATAGTGATGAGAATAGAGAAGTTAAAATACCTATAATTAATGTAGTTGCGAAACCTTTAACAGGACCTACACCAAACATTGCAAGCACAATACCAACTAGCAAAGTTGTGATGTTACCGTCAAGAATAGCAGGATAAGACCTTTTGTATCCATCAACTAAAGCTGATTTTATTTGTTTTCCGGCTCTAATTTCCTCGCGAACCCGCTCATAAATAATAACGTTGGCATCGACCGCCATACCTAGAGTTAATACAATACCTGCTATACCTGGTAAAGTAAGAACAGCTCCTATAGAAGCTAAAACTCCAAAAATGAAGAATACGTTAGCAATAAGTGCGATGTTTGCAACCAATCCAGCTCTGTTGTAGTAGAAAATCATGTATATTAGCACGATTATAAATGCTATAATAAATGACGCAAAACCAGAATCTATTGCTTTTTGTCCTAATGAAGGTCCAACCACTTCGCTAGAAATAATGGAAACCGAAACCACCATTTTTCCTGATTTCAACACATTTGCCAAGTCGGTAGCTTCGTCTAGAGTAAAGTTTCCAGAAATGCTTGAGTGTCCACCTTTAATTTCGTCGTTTACGTTTGGATAAGAATAAACTTGTCCGTCAAGAACAATTGCAATACTTTTTCCAATGTTTTCTTTTGTAATTCTTGCCCATTCTGTAGCACCAGCCGAGTTCATAGACATCGAAACGTGAGCTTGACCAGTTCTTTCATCAAATTCTTGTCTAGCATCTGTAACAACATCGCCACTTAAAGCAGCTCCGCCAGTTGCTTTACTTCTTTGTAGAACAACAACTTCGTAATAATCTATATTTCCTTCTACTGGTTTATATCCGCAAGCAAAAACAACATCATTGCCAAAAAAGCCAGCTAAATAATCTGCATTCAAATCATTTATCAATGCATCTTTGTCAGCTTTTTTAACATAACCCAAAACTGGTCCATATACGCCTCTGTCGCCAATATTAAATACCATACGTTTGGTAATACTTCTAGTTTGAGTTTGCTCACTTTTATTTGTTTCTGCATCAACAATATTAGTAGTGGTGTCAATATTAGTAGTGTCAGCAACAATATTGGTAGTGTCGATAGCAATAGCTTCTTCTTCGTTTTGAGTTAAGAAATCATCAACTTTGGCTAAGTTGTTTCTTATTTCAGTAGCATCTTTAGTTTCCCAAAATTCAAGAACAGCAGCTTGTTTCAACAAATCTTCAACACGTTCAGGCTCTTTAATACCTGGCAATTCTATATGGAAAACACCTCTGTTAGCAATGTCTTTTTGAATATTTGGCGAAACAACACCAAAAAGGTCGATACGTTTTCTTAAAACTACAAAAGCATTATCGATAGCATCTTCGTATTGTGCATTAATATAATCAATTACTTCTTGGTCAGTTGATTTAGCGTTAATTTTATCGCTATTGCTAATTTTGCTAAATAAAGCAGCTAAGCTACTTGATTTTGGAGTTTTTACTTTTGAATAAGCATCTCCAAAAATGGTGATAAAATCGGTTTCGTCATCGCCGTCAATTATTTTATTAGTTTCTTCAAGTGCTGCAAGCAAGGTTGGGTCGTTAGGATTATTAGCTAAAGATAAAATTAAATCTTCTGCCGAAATTCTTAAACTAACGTTCATACCTCCTTTAAGGTCAAGACCAAGGTTAAGTTCCCTCTTTTTGCAATCCATATAAGTATGTTTTGAAAATAGGGTTAAAGCAGGTAAATTCTCAACTGAATCAAGATAATATTTTACTAAAGAGTCAGTAATTTCTAACTGTCTAGCTTCGTCAACCTTTAAATTCATTGCAGTAAATTGAGATTCTGCATATTTTTCTGCTTTATTTTCTACTCTTTTAACAGCAAATGTGAATGTTAAATAGTATAGACAAATCAATGTCAATAGCACTGTTACTAATACAATCGCTCCTTTGTTACGCATATCAGTTAAATTTATTCTTTAATTATTACTATGTTTATTTTAAAGTTTGCAAATATAGACCTTTTTTTTAAATTTTAATATGTTTTTATGTTTTATTTTATCGCTAGTTTAAGTTAGCAAAAGCAAGCATGGTTATTTGTAAGTTTTAAAAATATATTTTTATGTAAAAACATATTTGCGATTTTTGTAACTTATTGTTGTTTAATGCTTTATGAATTTTTTGATAATTAATTTCTTATTTTCAAAATCTAATACAGCATTATTAGCAATAAGAAAATCACAACCCAATATGCCAGCTACATGCGGTAAATTAAGGTTTTTATACAACTCGTTTATATGTTGCATTGAAGTAAATACTGCTTTCAAATTTTTTATTTTGTACCACGAAATCGAAAATGAATCAATGTTTCCAAAATATAATTCATCAATAACAGAGTTGAAGCCAGAACTAGGATTGTCGGTTTCTAGATTTTCAAAATCAACATTAGAAAAAATAGGATTATCTAAGTCAAATACAGTACTCGAAGCTCCAGTGTCAACAATCATATTAACTTTTGTTTTATTAATTTTTGCTTTAATAAGTACATGATTTCCACCGCCTTCAATGTTAAGTATGTGAAGTTTACTTTGGTATGTTTTAAATTTTTTACTCATAAAATTTAGCAATATAATATTTTTTTGTTTTGCATTAAACCTTTTCTAATTTTAATTGTCTATAATTCTGTAATCAAAAATATAAAAATTATGAAAACTAACGTAAAATTTTTAACAGTAATTTTGTTTGTAACTTTTTATTCTGCAAATTTAGCTTTTTCTCAAGAAGCAAAAAAAGATTGCAAACAACATCAAAGCACTTGTATTCACAAGGATTTAAGTGAAAGTCAAAAAACTAGTATTAATGCAATCAAACTTGCGAGCGATAAAAAAATTGCAGTATATAAAGCAGATTTAAAAATTAAAAATGCTGAATTAGACAAGCTTTTAATTGCAGAAAATCCATCGAAAAAGGAAATTGATGCAAAAATTGATGATCTTACAAAATTGAAAGGAGATATTAAAAAAGAAAGAATTGATTGTCGTTTAAAAATTCGCGAAGTCTTGACTCCAGAACAAAGAGTTAATTTTGACTTAAAAGGTAAAGGTAAGAAAAATCACAAAGATTCTCAATGTGAGCATCATAAAGAACAATTTCATGGCAAACACCAGCCTTGTTCAAAAAGTGGGAAATAAATATATTTAATTAATTTAATGTGAACTGCTTGATAAATTTTCTGTCAAGCGGTTTTTTTATTGCGATGCGGTTCATAAAATTTGACTAAAAAAACACAACTTAAAACTTTTTTTGTATCTTTACCGTCTTGGAATAAATTTTGTGAAGTATTATTCTATGAAAAAGTTTTTATACATATTAATATTAATTGTTTTTGGTCAAAGTTTATATGCTCAAGAAGTTGTTAATTCAGATTACACAAAGGGTATAGATGCTTTTGAAATTGATAAACTCAACAATTTTTATTTTATTAAGGATAATCAAATTTTAAAAACCGATTCTGAGTTTAATAAATTATACGATTATTCCGACAAGACTTTTGGGAATATTTATTTTATTGATGTTAGCAATCCATTTAGAGTTTTAGTTTATTATAAAGATTTTAATGTTATTGTGTTCTTAGACAACAAGTTAGCTCCGTTACGGTCGCCAATTTATTTAGACGATTTGAATTATTTTTCAGCAGATGCAGTATGTTCTTCTTCTTTTGAAAGTTTTTTAGTTTTTGATTCGCAAAATACAAGAATAAATACAATTTCTAAAGACCTTGTAACAACTCAAAAAGGGACAAGTCTTTATAGTATTGTTTCGGAACAAAAACCTGTAAAAATGAAAGAAAGCAATAATTATATTTTTATAAGTTTTGAAAATGGATATATTCATGTTTTAGACAAGTACGCGAACTATGTTGATTCATTTTTTTATGATGGATTAATAGATTTTGATTGTATAAATGATGACTTGTATTTGTTGGGAAATAATGAGCTTATAGCTTTTGATATTAACAAAGAAAAAATATTATATTATAGCTTTGAAGCTAGTAATAGCATGGGTTTTAAGATTAAAAATGATGTTTTATACATTTTAAATAAAAAATCGTTGATAAGTTTTAAAATTCTTTAGTAATTTTTTTTTGCTTAATTATTAATATTGTATATATTTATTTTTTTTAATAATTACAAAATTTTAAGAATATGCACATAGCAGTAGCAGGAAATATTGGCGCTGGAAAAACCACATTAACCAAGCTTTTAGCCAAACATTATGGTTGGTCTCCGCATTACGAAGATGTTGACGACAATCCTTATTTGAATGATTTTTATGAAGATATGCAGAGGTGGTCTTTTAATCTTCAAGTTTATTTTTTGAATAGTAGGTTTAATCAAATTCTTGAAATTAGAAAAGCAGGGAAGACTGTAATTCAAGATAGAACCATTTATGAAGATGCTTATATTTTTGCACCTAATTTACATTCTATGGGTTTGATGACTACCCGCGATTTTGATAATTATTTTAGTCTTTTCACGCTAATGGCAACTTTGGTAGAAGCTCCTGACCTTTTAATATATTTGAGAGCTTCGGTTCCAAAACTTGTGCAAAATATTCAACAACGTGGACGAAAATACGAAAATACTATCCGCTTAGACTATCTAAAACGCTTGAATGAAAGATATGAAGGCTGGATAGCAAATTATAATGGTGGCAAACTATTAATTGTAGATGTTGAAAACATAGATTTTGCACAACGTCCAGAAGATTTGCGAGAAATTATTGATAAGATTGATGCTGAAATATTTGGGTTGTTTTAATGGCTTATTTCGACTTCGCTTATTTCGGCTCCGCTCAATAAGCGTATAATTGCTGACAGAGTTAAAGTTTGAACCGAGCTTGAGAGTTCGCTGAAAGAAAAAGTTCCTAAAGTTGAATTTTTATAAAAATGTGTCAAATTTTTTTGGGACAAGAAAAACTTGTGAGATTAGTGAGGGGAAGATGAGTGGGATGGAATTACTTTTTTCTGTTTTTATTTCTATCTTCTAATTCTCTAATCTGGTCAAGTAATTCGATCCATTTATCTTTGTTGTTTTCATCTTTTAGAAGTTTGCTTAGTTCTATGTATTTATTAATTGGTTCTTTATATTCGTCTGTATCCATGAAAATTGTAAGCCATTCTAAATATGTTTGTGTTACAATTTTTTTATAATCCTTAATAATTGATTTTGCAACATCAAGCATGTCATGTCCATGTTCGTACATGCCAATTCGTTTTACTTCTTTACCAATTAGTAAATCGTGTAGATAAATATTCTGGAAGGCAGTATCAATAGTGTAAATTTTTGCTTCTGCTATTTTTCCAAGTTCAAAATAAGCAATTGACCAATTTAAAGATAATAATGAGTTTCCAATATCATCTGGAAAGTTTTTGTCAAACCATTTTTTATATGTAATTGCTCCTTTATAATCTGCAATTTTCATGTACAAATCAGAAATATAATAACGTCTTCCAGAATTATCAAAAAATCCACCAAATTTTCTTTTTTCAGCAGACAATGTAGCTCGGTTTTTCTTAATCGCTAGCTTTATTTTTTCGATCTGTTTTTCTGTCATAATTTTCAATGTGTTTGTGGTCTAGCACTATTGAACAAATATCTATTTTTCAAAACAAATATAAGCCATTCCTATAAATTAAACAAATAAATTTTGTGTGTTATTTTTTTGTTGGGTGCAACACTCGGATTGCAACCGAAGTCCGCAGAACGAGTTCAGCAAAGTTGAATCTGAGCGAGCAGGGGAGAAGTTTTTGAAATTTCAATCATTCTTACACTTTGTTCTGGTGTTTTTTATTCATTTATCGCTTTATTGTCCAAATTATTAATTAATTTATCGAAATCAGATTGAAATAATTGGTCTTGTATAATTCTGTATTTTTCAAATTCAGTTTCTGCATGTTCTTTTGCTATTTCATAACTTATTTTGCCGGCATTTTGCAAAATTTCTCTATCGTCATGTTGAAGAAATAAATCTAAACGTTTTGCCCAATCTTCCATTGTCATTGGAATTTTGCGTTTGGCTCTATTTTCTGCTAAATCAAGATAAGCATTCACAATCCTTCCTAATGCGTCTAATTCATCTTTTGCAAGATAATTTTTTGCAATCGTAACATCTGATTTTAAAATTTTACCGTTTGGACTGTTTTTCCATGAAGTTAATCCCATATGTTCTTTTTGACTATCTGCACGTTCAATAATTAGCTCTGCCGCAGTGTGTTGATGAATTGCATAGTGGAGTTTGTTTTGAACTTTTGCAAAGAATTCTTTTGTAATTATAGCGTCTTTATTGTAATCAATACTTGTTGCATAAATATCAGTAACTTTTTGGTAAAACCGCCTTTCACTCAATCGAATTTCACGAATTTCTTCAAGTAAATGCTCAAAATAATCTTCATCTAAAAAAGCACCATTTTCCATTCTTTTTCGGTCAAGAACATATCCTTTTATTGCATATTCTTTCAATACCTGAGTTGCCCATTGCCTAAATTGTGTTGCACGAACTGAATTTACCCTATATCCTACAGATATTATTGCGTCTAAATTGTAGTGCTTTGTTTTATAATTTTTACCGTCTGAAGCAGTTGCCGAGTATTCCTCGGTAACTGAATTTTCGTCAATTTCTCCTGATTTAAAAATGTTTTTCAGGTGTAATGAAATGTTGTCCACGCTGCAATCAAACAAAATAGCCATAAGTTTTTGTGAAAGCCAAATAGTTCCATTTTCGTAGCGAACTTCAATTGTTGATGTTTTACTTTGATTGGTAAAAATTAAAAATTCGGCTGTGCTATTTCGTATTTGTAGTTTTTTATTTTTATCCATTTTTCAATATTTTGTACGGCTATAAAATTGCTGTTTTTCAGATAGACTCTGATATTCGTTCAATTGAGTATATTATTTGTTTTCTAAAACAAATATACAACATTCATATAAATTTAGCAAATAATATTGTATGTTATTTATTAATTTAATGTCAAGCGGAGGAGTGGAAAGGGGAGTTCGGTTGATTTAAGTCCGAGAGTGTGGGTTGGCACTAGTAATTTTTTTTCAATTTATCATTTATACAAGTCATTATACAATCCTGTTTCTCGTCCCACAAATGCATTGCACCTCCGTTACAGTTTTTATAATCTTTGCAATTTAAACAAATTCCCGTTTTTGTCCAATTACGATTTCGCATAATATCAAATCGATTTTCCCAAACATCAAGGAATCTGTCATTGTAAATATTGCCTTGAACAAATTTGCGATTGATATTTGGACAAGCAGATATTGAACCATCAATTAAAATTGATGCAATGTTAATTCCTGCCCTACAAAAGAAATATGAATCTCGTACTTTTTTTTCATATTTTCCAACATATGCTTCACAACTAAACTTTATATCAATTTTTTTATCAAGACGAGATTGTGTAATAAAATCCATCAGTTGTTTTAAATGCAGACTAGTTAATTGCAAATCATCGTTATTTACAGCTCTACCAATAGGAGAAATTGTAAATAATCGCCATGCCTTAACATTTTTAGAAATTAGTAAATCCAATAATTGGGGCAATTCTGAAATGTTTTTAGAATTTACACAGGTTACAACATCGTAAAAAAGTCTATTGGAAGAAGTTATTAAATCCAATGCCTGCAAAGCCTTATTAAAACTATTGTTGTTATTTCTAAGCCAATTATGTGAATTTTCTAATCCATCAAGGCTTAAAGTTATTGCTCCCATTCCTGCTGCTAGTAATCTTGCATGAATATCTGGATTGTATGAAAATCCATTTGTAACAATTCCCCAACGAAAGCCGTGTTCTCGTAAAGTCTTACCACATTGAGGCAAATCTTTGCGTAACAATGGCTCTCCTCCTGTAATAACAACAGTTATTGAATTTGGTTTAAACTTATCTTTTAATGGCAAAATTGCTTCGATAAAATCCTCAAATGGCATATCTTTTACCTTTGAATCTGCAATACAGTCAGAACCGCAATGCAAACAATTTAAATTGCAGCGTTGTGTGCATTCCCAAAATAAATAGGTTAATTCATGCAATTTAGCCTCATTTGCTCGAAATCTGTTATGAAAGTATTGAGGGATCTTATTTAGCATCTAAAGCTACATTTAGAAATGTTGTATCGTCAATTATGCTTACAACTGTATCTTTGGGTAAAAAGCTACCATTTGTAGTTGAATCAATATCCTCAAACATAACTTTGTATGACGAATCTTTTGAAGCATAAATCTTAAACATTCCTTCACTATCTGTTAGTTCATATTGTGGTTGATTCTCAAGAGAGACCTTAATGCCAGGAATTGGTTGATTTGTAGCCTTTGATTTTACATATCCTTTTATTTCAACATCCATTCCAAAATCCTCAGGTGTCCCATAACAAGCCTGAAATACAAATACTGCTGTTGAGAAGCTTAATGTTCCAAAAATTATTCTCAAAATTTTGTGTTTTTTTTCTTTAAGTTTTGTGGTCATAATTGTCTAATTTAAAGAAAGTTGTAGGTTTAGTTTCTAATTGCAACTAACATTTATTCTCCAAAACAAATATAAAAAATTCATCTAAACTAAAAAATTCTTAATTCTCAATTCTTAATTATTTAATTCTTAATTTTTAATTATTTTTTAGTTGAGAAATTTCCTCTTTAATTTTGTTCCATCTTTTTTCGTCCATTGTAGCACCAATGACTTCGATAACATTGCCTGCTAATATTGAGCCAGCTTGCGCACAACGTCTTAAATCCCAATTATTGATTAAGCCATATAAAAATCCTGCGGCATAATTATCGCCTGCACCAGTTGTGTCTATTGGTTTTGCTTTTATTGCTCCAACAGCTTCGCGTTCGTTAGCACGTTTTACAAGAGAACCTTCCGCACCAATTTTTACAATTGCAATTTCGCACATTGAAGAAATCATATCTAAAGCTTGTTCTGGCTCTTTGCCTGTAAAGGCTTTAGCTTCTTCTTCGTTTGCAAAAACTATATCAACATATTTATCAATTAAATATTTCAAAAAATCTAAGTTTGCTTCAACAATATTGTAAGAAGCTAAGTCCAGCGAAACTTTTAAACCTGCATTTTTCGCACTTATTAATGCTTTTTCAATTAGCTCATTATTGAAAATTAAATATCCTTCAATGTGTAAAATGTCAAAACCTTTAAAAGTTAAATCACTAATATCATCGGGAATTAACTCTGAAGCAGCACCAAGAAAAGTTGCAAAAGTTCTTTCAGAATCAGGACTAACTAATGCTTGAGCAACTCCTGTAGGTGTTTTCGATTTTTTTAAATGTGGAAAAACTCCAGTTCTTTTCATGTCTTCAGCAAAGAATTTACCCATTTCGTCATCGCAAATTTTACCAACAAAACCTGTTGACACTCCTAAATTTGCTAAGCTACGAATAGTATTGGCAGAAGAACCACCACTTGCTATACTTTTTGAAAAATTGTCTGTAAAATTCTGAATTTTTTTGCTTGTTTCAGCATCAACTAACTGCATACTGCCTTTTGGAAGATTTAATTCTTCTAAAACTGAATCGTTTGGAAGCATTGTCATTACATCAACTAAAGCGTTTCCTAGTGCTATTATTTTTGTCATATAAAAAAAAATTAAAAATTATTTTGCAAATATAAAAAACAATATTATTTTTGCAATGCTTTTTTCCTCTTTAGCTCAGTTGGTTAGAGCACCTGACTGTTAATCAGGGGGTCCTAGGTTCAAGTCCTAGAAGGGGAGCTGTTTTTAGAAAAGGCTTACACGAAATTGTAAGCCTTTTTTTTGTCGTTCTCATAACTCGCTCGGATTTGCAATCGAGTGGTGGTATTTACACTCGGATTACAAATCCGAGCGAGCGTCATGGGTGTTGAGAGCGAGCGTCATGGGTGTTGGAGCAAGCAGGTGTTGTAATTGCAAGCAGAGTGAGCTTGCGAACTCTGCGAAGCAATAGACGCGTCAGCCTACTTTTAACACTTCAACTACGTTCAGTGCATCGCTTTTAACACTTCAACTACGTTCAGTGCATCGCTTTTAACTTTTAACTGATTTTGTATTAACATTGCATAAGTGAAAACTTTTTAATTTTTTACATAGATACTAGTTTTTATTTGTTGAAATTTGTAAAAATTTAAAATTACTATATGAGTCCGCTATTGATTTTCATAATTGTACTAAGTTATTTTGGGGTATTGCTGGTAGTGTCGTTTTTTACATCTCGAAATGTAAATAATGCTGGCTTTTTCTTAGGTAATAAAAAATCGCCATGGTATATTGTAGCAATTGGAATGTTGGGTTCCTCGATTTCGGGAGTTACTTTTATTTCCGTTCCAGGTTGGGTGCAGACCACGCAAATGACTTATTTACAGATGGTTCTGGGTTTTGTGGCTGGTTATGTCGTAATTGCTCATGTACTTTTACCATTATATTATAGGTTAAATTTAACTTCGATTTACACTTATTTAGATTTACGTTTCGGAAGATTTTCATATAAAACAGGTGCTTCTTTTTTCTTACTTTCAAGGTCAATTGGCTCGGCTGCACGTCTTTATGTGGTTGCAAATGTCTTGCAAATAGTAATTTTTAATCAATTAAATATTCCATTTTGGGTAACGGTTATAGTAACAATTCTTTTAATTTGGCTATATACTTTTAAAGGCGGAATAAAAACAATAATTTGGACAGATACTCTGCAAACAATTTTTCTTTTCACTGCTCTTATTGCAACTATAATAATTGTAGCTCGTGAATTAGGTCTTGATTTTTCTGGAATTGTTTCTACTATAAATAATAGCGAAATGTCAAAAGTCTTTGAATTTAAAGATTGGCGTTCGTCTCAGCATTTTCTAAAACAATTTTTAAGTGGTGCGTTTATCACTATAGTAATGACTGGCTTAGACCAAGATGTGATGCAGAAAAATTTATCTTGCCGAAATATTAAAGAAGCAAAACGAAATATGCTGACTTATGGTGTAGCATTTTTACCTGCAAATCTATTGTTTTTATCTCTTGGAATTTTATTGATGACTTTTGTAAATTCTATTGGAATACCAGCAGATTTAGAACGTATTGCAGGCGATAATTTATATCCTTATGTTGCAACTACTCAATTAGGACCTGTTGTTTTAATTTTATTCTTAATAGGTTTAATGGCTTCGGCATATTCAAGTGCCGACTCTGCTTTAGCTGCTCTTACAACTTCGTTTACAGTTGATATTATTGGAATAAAAAATAAAACCGAGCAACAAATTAAAAAAACAAGAACTTGGGTTCACCTTGCTATTTCTTTCTTAATGGCAATAATGATAATAGTGTTTAATCTCGTTAACGAAAAAAGCATTATAAATGCAATTTATGCTATTGCTGGCTATACTTATGGACCACTCTTAGGACTTTATGCTTTTGGTTTATTTACAAAATATAAAGTAAGAGATAAAATCGTTCCAATAATCGCAATTTTAAGTCCTATACTTTGCTATTTAATTTCTTATCTTTTGAAAAAATATGCAGATTATAATACAGGCTACGAACTCTTACTGTTGAACGGCTTTATTACTTTTATGGGACTGTGGGCAATCAGAAAAATGGGGTAGAGGGAAAGGTGGAAGAAAGTAAATAGTTTTTTATTCTGCTAACCAATTTAGAGCTTTTTGGGTAATTCCATTATACCAATCTATTTCGTTAGTTGTTGAGTTTGCTAATTCGTTTGAACGCTCAAAAAATCGTTTAACATGTCTTGGTTCAGGAACGTAGTTTGCGTTATGAGAGTCTTGAATCATTTTGATAAAAACACTCAAAGGCAATGGAACTATTGTAGAAGTTCCACCATAATATTTAATGTTCATTTTGTGCAATGCGTAAAAATGAGCTTTGCAGGCATCATTTATTTTTGGTGCAATGAATAAACAATATGCTGGTTTTTTAGTTTCTTTTTTGAACTTTGCAAGATGTCTTGTTACTGGTTCTCCTTCTGTTTCGTATTGTCTTTGTCCAGTCTGCATAGTAACTTCTACTGTCAAACCGAAGTCGCCATAATCGCAAACAATATCAGCCATATTACCTTGTGCTGTTGACATGGGATTGCCAAAGTCGTCAAATTTTAAATTGGCTTTAATCTTACCACCATCTAACATTGTCATTGCTCGCCAAGTGTTCCACTCCAACATAAGTGGTGTGTCATAAAGTGAATTGTCAAGTATTTGCTCAAATATTGTAGAAATATCTTCAAAAAGTCGGTAGTCTTTAATTGCAACAATTTGTTCAGTTATAATTTTGTTTTTTCTATTTTCCAACTCGTCAGCAAATATATTTTTAAGCTCTTGTAATGTTAAAGAGTCAGAAATTTCAAGTTGCGGAAACTCTGCTTTAATTTTTTTCTCTAATAATTCCCTGTTGTCTGATAAAAGTGCTGGAATAAGCGGATTGCCAAGATAAGTAATATATTGACTTTCATTATTGATAAAGCAAGGCTCTCTATCTGTATGTTGTAAGAAATAATCAACTTCTTGGATTTTTTCTCGAATTATTGAGATTGATTTCCCTAGATATGAAATATTTACCAAACCTGTTGCTCTCAAATATCGGAAACACGCATCGGTATAATCTCGCATATTACTTGCTTTTGTGCTAAGGAATTTCGCAATCGAAGCATCATTGGTTTCTCTAGTTCGTATATCTCCAGAACTTATTTTGTCTTTATAAATTTCTCTTAATTCTTTGTCAAAAACATTTGCTCGGAAACGTTTATAGTTTCCTTAGTTTTGTGTTTTTGCAATTCTAAATTGGTTTATTTTTTCAATTATTGTATCAAAATCACGGTAATCAACTAATTGTAAACCGAATATCATTAACTCATCAAATTTTAAAGAGCCAAAATGTCTAATAAGCCTGAAGAATTCTAAATAGGGTTTTATCCAAAAATTTGCTGAATTTTCAGTTGGTTTATGAAATGGTGAAGGAACTTGAAATTTTAATAATTGTCTTAAAAATATTTCATCTTTTCTTTTTGAGTTTACAAGTTCTTCGCCTGCTGGAGTAAGCTTAATAGTTGGAGCAAGAATTACAAAGCCAAGTGCTTTTGGAGCTCTATTTATCCTATCTCTTGCACTAAATGCAGGGTCATTTGCACCTTTGCCATTGAAAAAATTTTCTTCTCTCAATAGCTCCATAAATGCTCTTTGAGTTTTTGTATTCCATTTTTGACCTGCGAAATGAGTGTGCAAAAGTTCAATTTCGGGAATCATTTTTGCAGGTGTTCGTGGAGATGTGGTTACAAAAATTACTTTACTATTAATTTTAGCCATGTAAAATAGATTCTTCTGAAAATAATTTAGGTTCTCGTTTTAATGCTTCATTACCATAGTTAGTAATAAGAATATGACTTGCTTTTGACTTAAATCTATTCCTAATATTTACTGCGTAAGACTTACTATATTCATCAACAATATAGTCTTTATATAATTTTTCCGTTAGTGGCGTTCTTCCAATAACCATAAGTGCCTTACAATTTAAATTTTTATATTGTTTGGCTAGTTCAATATGGTCTTTTTCATTGAATCCATCTTTATGTTCAGCATTGCCATAATCTGAAAAAACACAATCATAAGGTGGGTCTAAAAACATAAAGTCGTTTTTAGATGCCATCTTGAAAATTTCAGAATAGTCAAGATTATAAATTTCTGTATTAGCAAGTAATTTACTGTGAGATTTTGTAACTAATGAAGTGTTTAGATTTGCATATCGACCGTAAGGGACATTAAATTCTCCTTTTGCATTATAGCGTATCATTCCTGAATATGCAGTTTTATTGATAAAAAAATAAAGCAGAGCATCAGAGTATTTTTTTTCAGTTAACTCATTAAACATATCTCTAATTTGATAATAGAGTGTTTCGTTATCATCTTCAACTCGCTTGTCAGGTGTTTTGCTTTTAAGCTCTTCAAAGTTTTTACGGTTGATAGTGTAAATTTGCTCAATTTCTGTTAACTCTTTTTTAAGTGTGTCAAAATTATTTTTTACACCCAAGTAAAACGAAATGAGTTTTGAATTAATGTCATTTATTATTGCTTTTTGGGGTTTTAAATGAAAAAACAAAGCTCCACCACCAAAAAATGGTTCAATATATCGTCCATTGTATTTTGGAATATGTTTAATCAAATAAGGTATTTCTTTAGATTTTCCTCCTCTGTATTTTATAAGTGGCTTCATACTTTGTCTAAATTATGTTTGTATAGAACAATATTTTGTACACATTCAATCTTTTAAGGTAATTTTCACAAAACAAATATACAACATTCCTAAATATTAAGCAAATAAAATTTGAGCATTATTATCTCGGTGCTTGTTTTACAAATCTTGAAAATGTTTCTCTAAATTTTATGGTATATTCAACAAGCCAATTCAATGCTTCATCTATTTTTTCTTCGCTTTTAAAATCTGTTGTATGTTGCAGTAGAATTATTTTATCTTTATTGTCAGGATTTGGATTCCATATTAGTTCTTGCCCAATTGCGGACTCAATTTCTGCTTTTATACTTTCTAAAAATGGGTAAATAGTATCTGCAATTTTTTTGCTTATGAAAATATACACACCAACTGTATTGTTATCAGTATTACAAATGCTTGTAAGGTGAATATGCGATTTTCCTAAATTTACGTAAAACCTATTTTCAGGTTTCGGAATTTGAAGAGAATAAATCTTTTTAATTTTTGTTAATCTTTCTTTGAAATTAGTCCAAAAATCAAGTAGAAATTTTTCATTATCAGACAAGTTTTCATAAGTCTTAGAAATTGCTGCTTGTCTAACAGCCTCATTAGGTTTGCTAATCACATTAAATTTTACAGCAGCTTTACTATTGTCAATTTGCCACAATTCTAACTGCACTCCGTAAAATGAAATTTCATCATTTGAATGCTCATTAAGCCAATCCAATGCTTTTTTATGTTCTTCTGTAAATTCAGTGGCTATCCAAATAATTGTTTTTGCATCTAATACAGAAGCATATGTAATTACTTTGCCTAAGTGGTCGTGGTTTGTTTTGTCTAATTGATTTTCAATGACGACATAATTATCTGTACTAGTATCCTTTGCCAATATGTCTGCAAAGTAAGGACCAGCACAAACTTCTGTGTTTTCGACTTCAAGCTCTAATCCAAGAGCTTTGTTTAATTCTGCAATATTGTTTGCAAGCCAAGGGGTAAAGTCTCTTGCTTCATTTTCCCATGATTGTCTTGGCTCAATACTTTTTAAAATTCCTAATTCCATAGCATTTAAATTTTGATTTTTTACAAACTTTTAAGTGTCCCCTTTTATTAGGACAGTTTTTTTAATTTGTTAATATTTTATTTTTCAAAGAACTTAAATCTTTAATTTTGCAAAGTTAAAGATTTTTTTGAAACTTTCAAGTGTTTTACACAATTTTTTTAAATAATTTTTCAGGTGTTTGA
>Ga0255347_1001363_pt1 | contig 40037 bp, 39 predicted proteins | sample wastewater_treat_2_FD_192479 | JGI IMG/M metagenome (GOLD analysis project Ga0255347, IMG submission 192479) | Wastewater microbial communities from Lulu Island WWTP, Vancouver, Canada - plant24 | ecosystem: Engineered > WWTP > Wastewater > Unclassified | place: Canada: Vancouver, British... | reverse complement strand
AAGGCTGTTAAGGTTGTCAGAATTGCGGACAAGCCTGAGATAGCTACCGAGAACATCAACGACGCAATCGTTGAGATCGAGAAGGAGCAGGGTTCAAATGTCGTTGTAGAAGCTCTCTGGAGTGATACAGTGATTCTTGCCTATGTTCCTAAGGACGGCAACGACGGTGATGGTTCTAACGACGGTAAGAAAAAGGCTGTTAAGGTTGTCAGAATTGCGGACAAGCCTGAGATAGCTACCGAGAACATCAACGACGCAATCGTTGAGATCGAGAAGGAGCAGGGTTCAAATGTCGTTGTAGAAGCTCTCTGGAGTGATACAGTGATTCTTGCCTATGTTCCTAAGGGCGGCAACAGCGGCGAAGGACCACCGACAGAGCAACCGTAAAAACTACTGCCAAGACCAGCGCAAAAACTACTGACAGAACAGGCACAAAAACTACAACTACAACTGCGGCGAAGGCAACAATCCTCCAGGCGGCGGCGAATGGTGGGATGATCCTAATTTTAATCCTTAACAAAACACAGTCCCCAGGGCAATAGCTCTGGGGGCTTCTACTGTCAAAAAATAATGCCCGAGGAGAGAACCACTCTCCTCGGACTTGTCATGTGTTGTATTTTGAGAACCTATAGTTTATACGTTTGGGGTTTCTCTCTTAGTATGCTGAATTGGCATAGCCCATTACAGTTTCTGCATACCAGCTGTATGTACCTGCAGCGTGACCGTAGTAACCTGTATTGTACCCTGCCAGGGCGTCGTAAGTAGAGCCGTTGCCGTAATAATTATAGGCTCCGCTAAGACAATATAAAGATATCTCTACATTTTGGTATGGATCTGATGACCAATTATAGTATCCGTTACCTGTAGAGTTGTTGTAGCTTTGAGCAGCTACATCAGTGATACCGCAAAGATTTGCACATGCAGTACCCATAGTCGACTCAGCCATCATTACACCATACATGATGGAAGGGTCTATTCCATATGCTGCACATCTATCATTCAGATACTGTGCATCGATAGGACTATTGAAAGTCCAACCGTTAACTGTTACAGTTCCATTACCTCCGATAATCTGTCCATTACTCTGAGATTCTGGCTGTGTTGGATCTGGAGCTACTGGTTCAGTCTCTACTATCTGTTCGGCTGTTGTAGCTACTGTAGTAGTCTCTGTGGTTGTAGTGGATGTAGTCGAAGTAGACGTACTTGTAGTCTTCTTCGTTGTAGTAGAAGTAGAAGTTGTCGTAGTTGCTGTTGTACTACACTCTTCTGTGGAAGTAGTGACAAGATACTCTCCCTCTGCAGTTACTTTATCATACTTAGCACTACTACTGAAATTTATCAGCGGTACTATGACTGATACGAGTGCTGCTACAAAGATAGTAGCTATCACCCTTCTATTTTTCTTTGCATCCATATTGATCATTGTCAATCTCTCCTTTCAAGATTGCGAGTGGTTCTCAAGGATACATGACAATAATATATAGTTGTAAGGCCAGTTAGAGATGAAAGAAAGTCCCCTACCAGTTAAGGTAGGGTACTCCTTCCGCTTCATTCTTCGTTATTCTTTTCCTGATAGTCTGCATAATCAAGTACAGGGATGATCTTGAGACTTTCCTCTTTCATTGTATCAATGATAGATTTCATCTCTTCCTCCGTTTTCACTTCTGTGAATTCAGAAACGATGATACCAAGCATATTGTTATCATCATCATATAGCGCAATGAAACCTGCTGATAATACTCCAGATGAGTTGATCATATTCTTAATAGCTGGGAAGCGGTCATCTTCCTCGTTATTCAGTATATACCCAATTTGGTTAGAAACAAGATAGCTTATGCTCTTGTCGAATGTGCTCAAAGGTAATCCTTGATGAAGTAGGACTTTTCTTGCTACTAATGTTCCCCGTTTCATGACTTCTGTTAGACATGATATCTTGATGAATGGCAGACCGTGACTAGTATTTGTACCGTTATGGAATACATACACTGAGGTTCTATCTGCATTCAACCTGTTTGCTAGAACTTCTAAAGTTGATCTGATAGGGATAGACATTTTGATAAAGATATCAACGAGCTCTTTGTGCTCTTCTTTATTCTTTGTCTTCTCTTCTTTGGAGCTTGCTAGATTGTCAAGGATTGCTTCGAACATTGTTTCATTCTGAGTTTGAATTAGATTCTGAGTCTTCTGATAGGATTTCAACATGATCACCATAACAGCAAGTATTATAACCAAGAATACTGCAGCAATAACAATCAATGCACCGTACCTATTTATCAACTCAGCGTACCTCTCGACAGTGTCGGCAGAGGCTGCATCATTAGCGATTTCGATAGTAGTAGTCATTTGACACTTTCATCTCCTTTCATAGATTATTGTATAGTTCTGAGATAAAAATGTGGGTGGAGAAGTCCACCCACATCAACTTATGCTTTAAGTAATCTCCACCAATCGTCGTCTCCAGCTTCTCTATTGATATTGTAGAGTCTCTGAAGTATGACATCGTTTCTAGGATACTTAACTCCTATAAAGTCATCTTCATTCATATCACTTGTAGATACTGGGAAGAGAGTCTCTAGTTTGTCTATAGGAAGATTGTAGAGCATCTTGTCAAGTATAGACAACTTGTTGTACGACTCAAGACACTCAAACGGAACAATGTTTACTTGATCTGGTGAGTGAGAGAGTCCGTCCTTTGAGAATACGAAAGAGTTCACCTTATGGTTATCCTCAAAGTTGAGAAGCTGTATAGGATAGTGCTTAGTCTCTTCATCGTTAAGGATGTCGAGAGGCTGTAAGAACTCAGTGATTCTCATAGTAGATGTAGAGACATCATAGATATGATCTATGTCTACCTTCTTGCCGTTAACAAAGATAAACATTGAGTTCTTGTTGCTGAAGTTGTAGAGAGGAGTATTGAGTTTGATGAAGCCCTTCTGATCTGCAGGGAGATACTTATAGGGTTCGAGGTATGTATAGTCTTCTATAATACCTTCTATCTCATCCTCTGGCGGTTTGTACTGTCCAAAGTTCTCTGCATAGTCATTGATATTAGTAAGTATCTCTGGTATGTAGAAGATATCAAGAGAATCACCTTCTTGAGCATTAGGAGTATCTATGTAGATTTCGTACTTATAGAGAGGTGTTCCATCTACAGGTCTAGACATTACACTTCCATGAGGTATGAGACGTCCATTCTTGAAGATCATAAACTGATCATCATTTACACATGTAACAAACTCGTCTGGAAGTTGTATCCTGTTAACTTCATGATTTACGTCGACATGAAAGTATCTGAACTGGCGCTTTGAGCACAGTGTAATATCCGCAGGAGCGTCCAATTCTGCATGCGCAGGTAAAGTATCTGTCCTCTTGTTTAAACCTTCTTGTAGCCAGAATCCACCGATACCAGACCACGCAAATGCGTAGGCTCCTATAGTCTCGAGACTAGCTGGTGCATGGAAGACTATAGTTAATGCACTGCATCTAGCGAATGCATATGCATCTATAACCTTAAGTCCTTCTGGGAAGTAACCTTCTGCTTCTCCATCGTATCGTCCTATCTGTTCGAGACTAGTACAGTCTTGGAAAGCAGACATGCCGATATACTCAAGAGCAGAGACATTATCCTCATGCTTGAATCTAACTCTACGAAGTCTTTGACAATCAAAGAACGCACAGTTCTCTATTCTCTTAATAGACTTCGGTAAGTCAATAGATCTCAGTATATTGGTCTGAGCGAATGCATAAGGCTCTATCACTTCAAGTGTATCATCAGCATTGATATTTATAGATAGCCCAGTAGGAGCTGAACTCTTTATATACTTAACGTATCTGAAAGCTTCCTTTCCGATATTATGAATCTCTTCAAGATTGAATGTAGTAATTGTGGCTTTGAGCGATAAGACTACATCAATGAACTCTTTACTCAGTGTAAAGTTCGAACCAGCACCATAGACGGTAAGAGTATCAACGTTATCAGGGATAGTTGTTCTGATTGTCTCTTCAGAAGCACCACAATATACTCTTGCAGTTGCCATATGTATTCACCTCCTTTATTCTTCTTCTTTGTGTACATCATAGGATGCAGGAGGATCTTCTCCAGCGCAAAGAATGAGTGTGACATTAGTACCATAGAACCAGCTGTTGTCTTTAGCTATCTGTATGATACCATGTACATCTCCTTCGAATGTAGCATGTTCATTGCTTATGTTAGGACAAAATGCGAAGCAATGGGAACCAAGACCTGGTCTAGCCTTATACTCAGCCATTCTATCTGGATCGGGATTATTACTTGTGTAACGTACACTTCTACTATTGAGGAAGTTACTTATCAGAGGCTGAATGAAGTATTCTCCGCCGCCTTGACGAGATACCCTATGAAGACCATTAAGCTTATAGTCTTCCATGTACTTAAACACACCGTAGTGCTGTTCATTATGATGAGCTTCATATGAGTACAGCCGATAATAAAGAGGGTACTTAGTTATAGTAAACTGAGCATCTGTATTCTGTTTGATTCTCTCCTTATACGGGTTAGTATCTATGATATTCGTCATTACCATAAGGTCTTCTGGATCGAATACAGAAGTGTCACATCCTATTACCTTTCCCCAAGTAGTTTGACCAAGTATATTACCAGAACTACTGTACGCAGTAGCACGATTATCGTCGGTGTTGTTATGGTAGCTGGTCTTGAATACATCGTTGTTTACATTACGGAACCATACGAATTCCCATATGTCATTAGCATTGTTAGGACAGTCATCTATTCTATTCATCTCGAAGAAGATGTCAAGACCATCTTCACGAATAGTATTATACTTGGAATAGAGAAGACCATTCTTGAAGAGCATAAGCTTAGACTCTCTGCTACCACTATTCACCATAGGTATTCTGATACTTGATCCATAGTTTGGATCTATGTAGATCATAGACTGCATTTCAGATCCAGTCTTAGTATAACTGAATGTAGGATGAATGATGGACTTCTCAAGCTTATCGGGATCATATCCAAGGATGTAATCTGTAGCTTCATAGAGGTCTCTGAAGTAGTCATTATAGTCTCTGTACTTGAAGTCAAATACTTCTTCCAAAAGACCGATGTTGTTGATGATGAGATCCATGTTATCACCATAGACAAACATCTCTGGAAGATTCTTACGGAGACACCATTCATCAAGAGCATCAGGATTGAAATCTGCTACAAAGGCATCATCTATGATAGAAGAGATAGTCTTCTTTACTATCTCAGTATCAGTAGCAAACATTTCGTCTGCTATCTCATGGAGTTTAACTTTAGTCTCATAGTTACTATACCAGATGAACTCGTCTGTAGGAGTAGATCCTTCTTCCATATTGTCGAAGTGCATGATGACAGTATGAATCTGCCATACTGGGTCTTGAGCAAGGTTATAGATACGATCTATGAAAAGTTTGATGTTAGACTCGAGAGTCTCTACATAACGCTCATAGTCCTGGTTAACGATAGTCTTATTCCAGAGTCTCATAACGTTATCCTGATCATATACGACTTTCTTGTTATAGAAAGCTCTGAAGTACATACTGTTGATATCAATATCATTGGCATTGTAGTATCTCTCTACATAGTCTATAGTGTCAGGATTCACCTTAACGTTGACATGATTGAATGGATGCCATATAAGGTCTATGAGATCTGTATTGTCGAATTGAGAGATGACTCCTCTTGCATTCAGACTACTCTTACAGTCTTTGGTATAGAACAATGAGAACACATTAGATCTCTTAATCTTATTCTCATAAGGAAGATTAGACGTAGAGAACTTGTAGTTATAGAAAAGAGGATTCATGGTCGTATTAGACTTACGAAGTAAACTGAAGTTCACATTGAAGTCCTCTACATATACATTATCTATCGCTGGATAGATAGCATACAGATTGTAAGTTCCAGCAGTTCGTGTATTACTAGTACTGAGTATGTGATCAGAGTATATATCATCTTCGTCTTTCCAACAGAAGAGGTCGTACTTGTTCTGTATCTTATCCCAGTATGTGTTCGGTTTGAGATAGAGTACAGGGAATGGGAATCCTACACATCTGATATATGGATCATCATTAGATACGATATTCTTGAGATGATTCTTTCTTACCACAAGTGTAACGTAAGTATCTCTCTTATCAGTAGTGAATACCACATTGCTCCAAGCAAGCGGACAGCCATCTATGAAGAACAGGAAAGGAGCAATGATTCCTCTATTCCAGAGTTCCTCTTGTGTACAAGGTATACCAGTATCGATGATAGTACCGAGATCGAGTAGTGTATCACCATCTATCTTAAGTTCTTCTTCATCGTCTAATGTTGGAGCTATATCGATAAGGAAGTTATCATTAAGCTTAGAAAGCTTGATAGCCTTATTGACATCAAAGTCGAGTACATTAGCTCTGAGACTGTTGAGAGTATCAAGAGTACCCTCATCATTCTCATCTACTGGAGGTACTGCATAGCTAGAGACTATATGAATAGTACCATTGATGAACTTCAGAGCATGTCCCTCGTGCATAGCTTCGAGATGCTCAGAGTTGTTCATATATGGGTTGAAGTTAAGGCGATAAGTGAATCTCTTGGTAGTAATAACTTCGCTACTAGCCACAAGATCCTTATCATTCATGATATGGTCTTCTACTACAAATGTAGAAGCATCAGGAACGAATGTGTTACTATCCTCTGAGTTGACTCTCATATGAAGTGTATCATCGTTTATTCTCGCTGATACTGGCTCCTGAATGTAGAAGGGAACTGCATTGGAGTTATGATAGTCGTTCCATGTCTCAGTACAAGTTCTGAGACGCTCTATAGTGTGCCTATAGAGGTTGTTATAGTAAGTGTCTACCTGCTGTATAGGCTGTTGATTGAACAGATGGCTAGTACTACCGAGCTCTTCGTAGTTATCTGTAGTGTCTGAAGGGTAGTTATAGTCTTCGTATATAGCAGGAAGCCCGTTCAAGGGAACATCCCTTGAACGAGCAGACACGTCTCTTATGAAGTTGCTCATACTAAAACACTGCCTTTCTCAATAACAGATTTTGTATATGATACGAGAACGTTGCCGATTACCTTTTCGATTGTCTTCTGGTTGTTCATGTAAGCACCAGTATATGCATCAGTCAGCATAGCTGAGAATGCAGGGAAGTACTCCATAGCAAACGGTGTGTTTGAACCATAGAGGAACATCCACTTGTCCACGATGTTATCCACCTTAAGGTTAGGAGCCTTTATGGATCTAGCGATACAGTCGATGAAGAACTTGATGTTGATGAAGTCGTCTTCCTCATCTACACCAGCAATGATCATATCCTGCTCTCTTTCAGAGAGGCCGCAGATCCTACCAGCTACACGCTTCATATTTGTGTCAAAGTTTCTGCAGAGTAAGTTTCTTACGAAGTAGATGCAGCAGAGATACTGGCACTTACTCTTAGTTGATGGGATAGCAGAGATCTTTGTGAGATAGTCTACTACGTGAGTCATGAGACTAGAGAAAGCATCCATACCCTGCTCTACAATAGTTACAGTAAGAATCTTATCTTCAGCCTTGTGATAGATAAGGGTTACCATAGCATTCAGAACGTCTGCTATGAGTATGTCGATGTTACGACACTTGAACTCATTACTTTCATGGTCTCTATATACAAGACCAGTAACGTCTATGAAGACCTTAAGGTCGTTAGACTTACTTCTGACATCCTTGCAGCAGAATACACGGAACTGAGTATTTACAGGTTTTCCATCCTTAGCGGAAAGAAGGATAACGTTTTTAGAAGTAAGAACCTTAGTGAGTGCAGGAGAGAGCTGTCTCTTCTTGAACTCATACTTTACGTCGTCGAATGAGCTATCCATTACAGGAATCTGCTCAGCATTCATGATGAACTTGAAAATTTTCTCCTCATAGGGAAACTTGTTATATAAGTAGGTTGTACCATAGTTCTTAGGCATGTTAAGCCCTCCTTTACGAGATTTGATTATTATAAAGTTCGGTCAGTAGTGATCTAGTCCGTCCAGGTAACATAATGGTAAGGGTTGAAAAGAGTTCATGAGTACTTCCTTTCTAAAAAATAAACGGACGGGCTAGAGCGGTATGCTCTAGCCTATCCTTCGTGCCGTTCTTAGTCATCCATATACATTGCTTCACAAGAATTGGAAGCTGTAGGAGTCTCGTTTTCGTCTACATCTACCTTATCATCGTCTTCGTCTACCTTGTCATCATCCTCTTCCTCGGATGTTTCATCTGGAGTAGTATCACTCTGGTAAGCACCAGCATACTTATCATACTTCATACTTGAAGGAAGCATGAAGTATGCCCAAACGATTCTATCGAGAAGATCTAACTCATCGCAAGCAGGTTCAGACTTATATTTTTCTTCAACCTATCTTGATTTCAATCATTATGATTACCTCCGTTATTTCGTGAACCTGTTTACCGTGTCTATTGATATATCGAAGATCTGAGCTATATGAGATCTTTCGATACCATCTTTGTGCATCTCTACGAGTATAGAGATGTCATCGGTTTTCTTATAGCATTTCATGAATTTGTCGATGCGAACGTGTACGCAATCGCCACAATCTAATGCTATTCCGACAGTTGTATCCTCTGTAGATATAGATCTTACGCCAATAACATTGCTAGGATGAACCCCTAACATTGTACAAGCGGTATACCCCTGTTCAAATATATCCATATCCATTATGATTACCTCCGTTATCATATTAGCGCATAAACGTGTTTATTATGTATGTTTAGACTTACATCTAAGATCTGAGAGATGTATGTCTTCTTGAGACCGTCCTTGTACATCTCGTTCATAACTCTTATATCCGTACTCTTCTTATAACATTTGTCGAAGTCTCCAATGAGAACTCCGATGTAGCCATCATTTGTTTCTACTGATATGCCTACATCAGAAACTTTGTGATGCTTTTCGAGAGTGATGGACCTTACACCAATAACGGTGTCGGGGTCAATCCCCAACACCGTACAAGCTGCAAGACCACGTCCAAATATCTGAGCGATCTCTTCGTATGAGAAGTCATTGTGCTCCATTGACCAGATCATATCAAGAATGTCGCCTTTGTTTATGGGCCATTCCTTTGCCCATCCAGTGAGGGTGTAGACGGCGTAAGTTCTCACGCCGTCTTTATTGAAGTACTCAAGAAATGGACCTACAATTGTAGGTCCATTGTTGCCAGGGATAGTTCTATAGAGGTTTCTGATAAGATCATTGGGATCTATCTTCATGAACTTAAGAGCCTCATTAGTACGCTCAAGTAACGTTTCCATCAGATTCGTCATCTCCTTCTTTTGCAAGTTTCGTATCGATAGTTTCTATACCACCGATGCTCTCTCTAAACATCTCTTCTTGCTCCTTAAACTTCTTAAGTATAGCGGCTGCTTCTTCATTAGGAAGTATGAATGACTTGAAGTCTATACTGTCAAACAAGTTATTCGTATAAGTAGAAGCAGGATTTATAAGCCTCATACGCTTATAATCATTGAACCAGCCAATCCAGTTGAAAGCATTCTTTGGATCTAAGAGTGTGTCTATTTTATGCTTCATAGCATTGTCATATCTTTTAGCAATGGAAGATGTTTCTATAACACACTCAGGAGGTCTTCTCTTCTTAGACGGTGTTGTTAACATAGGAATTGTCACAAGATCTATGAGCATAGAGTAGAAGTCGTAGAACTCTTCAGGATCAACAACAAACATATTCTTTCTATATGTCTCTATATTGATATCTACTGCTTTAAGATATTCGATTGGATCGAACTTACCGTTCATCATTTCATCAAAAGCCTTACATATCGCTATGTAGTTACACTGACGAGAGTCTACTTTTATCTTGAACTTCATCTTGGATCTGTCAGACTTATCTGTATAGGTTACTTCTCTTTCGATCTTGTCAAAGTCGAGATCGATGATAGTCTTAGAATGGTCGTCATTCCAAGTATGTGTTATCTTATACTCTGGCGACGGGTTTTCGTATAAGTAGAAGCTGGTGTAATACTCTTCTACAAAGATGTGATCACCATCATTCTCATCATAAGAATATGATCTATAGTTGAGCGTATCCTGTATGTTCTCATATACTGCATCATATGATACTCTGGGACCACCATATGGTGCAAATGGCCACATTCGACCGCCCATATCATCACTATCATAGTGGACGTGATAATAGTTCATGCCATCTATAGAGATATGTATAACAGCCAGTATGCGACCACTACCCTCTTCAAATATGTGTGATAAGATATCTGACGGGATATCGTTGATAATCTTGTTAGTAAGAGTAGCCATGTCTTTTCTTCTGAACGTGTTCATAGCAGCGCTGTTAGGCCTAAAGCCATCCGAATTGATAAACCCTATAGATCCACTAGTCAGTACAGAAGTACTCTCTGGTGTTTTTGCAGAGTCAAACTTGACAATCGTAGTTGATGTGTTATATATATATGATATTGAGTTAACAAAGATTGTGGTGTTGTTAGGTAATCTAAGAACAGACTCGTTACCATCTATATCATAGTTTATACCAACTCTCTCGCAACAGTTTTTAGTGTTGCATGATGCTGTTATAGATGAAACATTTCCGTCGTCGTTATAACACACATTCACTGTAGGAAGGTTTGAGGGGTATCCATCAAATGTGTATTTACTCTTATCAGATTGTGTCTTCGCATATGTGTAAAGGAAGTTATTAAAGACATTGATCGAAGCTATGTCAAAAGGAGACCTACATTTTTCCATCTTAAACATGTCCATTGTTAAAGGCACATTGATACTGCTGTATCTATCGGTTGAAGTATTACCTTTAACGACCGTTTTGTAATCGTGCTTCTCGATCATTGTCTTGAAACAAGCTGTTTTGATATCTTTGATGTAGAAGAACATATTGAATCTCTCTATCAAAGTAATATCAGCATCGTTATACCTCTTGATAGATGCAAGAGGATACGAAGATGAATCCGACTCAGCTATTCTGAAATGATAGCACATGAAATCTGAATCGAATTCTCGATTTCCGTCATCAGTTACATCTTTGAAATACTCGCCACATGTCATGAGTAATGTTTTTGACGTTTCACCAAATCCAGGTGCAAGCGTTATCTTCGCATCCATGGTGTTGGGAGCTCTATACTCTCCTTCTATTTCGACAGTGCTAGATTGTGTTGTATCGAATAATGTCGGTGATACAGAGTTCTTATCGTTCGTGTTCATGATTAGTCCTCCTCTTCAAGTTCGTCGCCTACACTAGCAGTCTCCAGCATGAGGCGAATGTTTGATATTCTTCTGTTGATGGGCTCTATACTGCAGCCCATCAGGTGTGCTATTGCCTTCTGCGTAAATCCATATGCATACAGAAGGAATATGATGTACTGATTATTGTTCAGTCTCATAGTCTTCTTTGACTTGGTAGACATGTTAACTACCTTGTCGTGTCTTTCACCAACGATCCACTTCTTTATGTGACCGTTGTCGCTTACGATGGCAGCATACTTCTCATCTGCTACCTGGAATACAATCATGATTCCCTTTGCTCCTTCTGAGGAGACTTCTGAAAGGTCATGTACGTGTGTAATCTGACTAGGACGGATACCCAGTCTCTTAGCTGCTTTGTTAGCCTTAGTCATTATACTCATTCTTGCTATCGTTCTTTCTCCTTTCATTAGAACGGCGTTTGGTTTAAGATCTCTCTATAGCGCCTCATGATCGCGCTATTGAGGATCATATAGTCGGAATACCTAACTCCATCGTTTGCTGAATCATAAACTTTGAAGCTAAGTCCCTTTGTGGCGAATTGCATGCATGGGTCTCCATTGTCATCGAAGTTAATATCAAACCCCTCATTCTGGACCCAATCACACACATTGGAAGCTACTCTGTCGACGATGTGATTGTACTTCGTCACAAAGATTGCTTCTTTTCTTGTGATGTCTGTCTGGTTCGCCTTCTTGTAGTAAGTCATCTGTTCTTCGATGCCGCCCTTCTTCCAGGTGTGGCCCTTCACATTGACGAACTGAAGAAAAGTAAACCATTCATCATGGTGCACTATCATACCGATGATAGCGCTTATGATTTCGCAGTTCTTTACTGGTGTGCCGCACTTAGTGAGCATGTAAGGAATTACGATTCCATTCCTCTTCTCACAAGTGTAAGTCTTATACCAACCAAAGACCCACTCTGTGAGAGTGTGAATAGCATACTCAGAGTCCGAGAAGATCAGATAGGCGTAAGTATGATCTTCAGAACTCTTGTACCTTTCGAATGCCTTCTCTATACCAAAGAGAATGGCTGATAACTCTGCGATGTTGTTCGTAGAGTTATTGTGGTATTTGGAAAAGATCTCTATCTTATCCAGATAAGGCTCGTTCTCTCCATCATTCCTGAGCAAGCCTATCACTGATGATGCAGAAGATTGACCGTCATGTATACCACCATCAGTAAAGATACACACGACATCGTGTTTGGGATGATTACTCCCTTCATCGGCATATGAAATCATGCCTTATTCCTCCTTTCATTAAGAGATGCCCCAAGGACATATCCTTGGGACTCATCTCTATAATATATAATGTCAGTCTTGTTTACCGAATGTGGCATTGAAGATATTAAGTGATGTCTCATAAGCCTTAGAAGCTTCCTCTGCATTCTTGTCAGTGATGAGGTTATGATAAGTCTCAGCAGCATCATCTGGACTAGTCAGACTGGATGTAGTAAGCATAAGCACTTCCCAGTCAGTCATTTCATTGGTCGGTTTTTCAAAGAAGCTCTTGCTCTCAAGCCATGTTTTACATAAACGTACCTGAACAGCAATGTCGTCTGGTATCTCTCCTATACCGAGCTCTGCGCAGAGTCTCTCCTTTATCACTGGAGCAAGAGGTTGTGCTATAAGGTTAAAGCTCTTTGGAGTTAGTGATTCGACTACTAACTCTCCATTCTCTCCCTTACTAGTTTTGCTCAAAGTAGCAGCCATACCAAAGGATACATCTCCTTCTTTACGTTTAGACTCATTGAGATTATGTATAGCATCTCCTATCTTATCGGCCATTTCAAGTATCTCATCATCAGACATTTTGTCGATAGTAGCTTTTCTTAGTTTCATCTGTTCATATTCACTTTCATCGGTGAAGAAGACTGTAGCGTCTATTACTCTAAGTATGAGATCCTTAGCCCACTCTACTTGTTTCTCCTTAGTTATAGTAGGAGCCTTCTCTTGTGGTATCTTATCCCTGTCTATACATTCTATCTTGTTCTTGTGTAACTCTGGGAATTTAAGAGTCTCAAAAGGGTTATTGTTCATAGTGAATCCTCCTTAACGGTAGTATCGGACCAAGGGCAACCATCCTTGGTCCCTACTATGATGTCGCTGTTAGTGTAATAATTAACCCTTCTTCATTACACGGATTCCGTGATTGAGAAGATTGCAGAGACCTGAGCAGTAACGTCTTGCTACGCCGAGTTCTCCAGTCTTAAGTGCATTATTAAGAAGGCCCTTGTTTACTTCGTCGCATTCTGCAACTACTACAAGCTGAGCCTGTTCAAGTGAGTACTCCTCACATAGTGCTGCATGAGCTTCGTGCTCTTCATCGATATTGTTAGCTTCCATGAACTTATAGAGCATGTCGTACTCTACCATGTAGCTCTCATTGCATTCGCCGCACTCTCCACACTCACCGCATTCACCACATTCGTCCTTTATGATCGGAACCTGTGATGCGGGGAAAGATATGCTTCCTACTGTAGCCAGACCAGCCAGAGTATCCTGGTAGTCATGTGCTATCTGTTCTCTTTCGATATCATCAAGAATCTTCTGATCTGCCTTAGAAGCTTCCTGAAGAATCATTGTGCTTAAGTTCATAATGTAACCTCCTTTGGGTTGTAGATTTTACTTATATGTTTAGCTCACTGAATCTAAGAGGGATTTGTCGATATCCTCTATAGAATCGATGAGTCTAGACCTGGTTTTCGATATAGTGTTCTCCACATAGTATCCACCATCGACACATTCCTTCACGACGAGATTCTTATAGTTTCTCAGTATGTGTCGACACTGTTCCATCTTGTATGGATCTACTACTGGTACAGAGAGAGTTCTGTTACCAACTAGTTCATTTACTGCAGTTTCTATGGTAACACAAAGAGATGTGAACTTCTCTCCGAGTGAAGATATAGAAACTTGTTCAAGGACTGGGGAGTAGTCGAGTTGGTCTGGCGTTAGTATGTCAGACATCTCAGATACCAACTTAGCAAAGTAGTCCATTCTTACAGTCTTTTGAGACTTATACTTTGAATAGGCTTCTCTCATGATCTGTTCTCCGTTGGCGCCCTTGTACTTGTATATAATACATTCCTTCTGAGCTAGGAGCTTCTTGGTGTTCTTCTTCTTGATCTTACCGTTATCATCCACTGTCAGACAACAATCTGAAGCTATATCGTTGCAGAGAGCATAGCCCTCATCACCACCTGCAAAGGTATGATAGTTCAACAGGTAAGGGTGTGGATTAACATCCGTAGCACCTGCAGGAGGAAGTGCTCCTCCAATCAGGCTTTCATGGATCCTGGATATAGTATGCGGATCAGGTTCCATGCTGATCTTTTTGAGCTCAGCGAATATATCGAGCAGTTGAACAAACTCGTTATTAGTAAGCCTAATATAGCTATACTCGCCTTGATCAGTAATCATCTTTTCTTTAGCAATTTGCTTAGATCGGTACTCTGGCATCTCTCTGGTGTTCTTGTTATCTCCACCATCCTTAATGTCAAAGACAAGGTTATAGGGGAGATAAAGAGCGTCAGTGATCCAGACGTGTTCTTCACCATTATGTTCATACTTTAAAGTAGGACCAGGTGTTACGAGGTCTGAGGAATCTAGACCAAGAACTCCATCGCAGAACTCAAGGAACTTCTTCTCATAGTTTCCTACGTAAGTTTTGTATGTTCCGTCTGACCATCTGTACTTACCAGAGATTGATCTATTAGCGAGCATCTTCTCTTGATGATCCATATCATTGAGAAGAGTAGGCTTGTTGTAGACTTTCATCATGTTCTTTACAGCGTTCTGTCTTGCTACAGCTTTACAGCGATCTGAACAGAAAGCATCATAGCGAACGATCTTCTCGTTCCACATAGTAGGAGCCTTACAGATTCTACAAACTCCACGAGCATCTCCTACAGGCTGTTTGTTGTTACATATATCGAACACTACATGATTAGCAGTGAATCCCTTATCAGGATTAAGCATATCAGAGTGTTCCTTCTCCATATGGGTTACAAGCTTGTCTCTATCGAGAGACTTAGAGCAGTATATACATCTATAGTGTCTACCCATCATGAGTCCTCCTTTCAGGGTTGTGTAATTATAGTGATGTTCTACGACAAAAAATAATCGGTCTGCTGGGGCTGCAGACCGATTATGTAAGGAGGCTGGGCATGCTCTAGCGCGGGAGCATACCCATTGCATTTGCGTACTGATATACACCCTGCAGCTCTGTGATTTTATTCTGCAGTTCTGCAATTCTTACCTGAACTGTAGGATCGTTTGGCGAGAGAGTACCATTGTTAATGCTTGTAGTGATGAATGTGAACTCACTCATAAGACTTTCGAGGCTGATAGGCTGACCTGTCATCTGAGCCTCTCTTGTTGGAAGTGCAGGTGCTACCTGCTGTGGATTGTAATCATTGATCATTGTGATCACTCCTTTAATATAGTTACAAGAGGTATCGAATCACTAACTCTCTTGTACACCTTTATAATATATGGTCCACCCTACGTTTGAACCTGATTCTAAAGCGTGAACCATTCTATAATCAAACTTATAAGGAGGTACTACGATGAGTTCATCAACTAATCATTTCGATATAAACATCCTTGATGTAGAACGCTTTGCTAAAGCTAATGATTGTAAAGAGATTACCAACCCTATCTTCTTTAACGGCCCAACCCCAGCACCAGATGGACTTCTGTCTAATGAAATCTTCGGAATCACTAAAGCTGAGAGAGCTGGAATCTATGCATATATAGATCTCGGCGGATGGTTCCTTAATCCTCTGGTCTATAAAACGCTCTGCACACTTGATAAGAAAGTAGAAGCTATAGTACATGGCTCAGAGAACTTCTCTATTGATGAGAAAGGACAACTTGTTAAAGACCCTAATGGTTCTACTGGTTTGAACTGGTTCAAAGCAAACTATGATAAGATAGACTGGTCTGCTAAAGAGTCTAGCTCTAAAGACAGAGCTACCAAAATCAAGTTCCTTGAAGCTGTAAAAGGACAGATGTGGGTTAAGAAGTGTCCTGTTATTCCGCCGTACTATAGAGACGTTGATACTAAGCAGGCTAGTATAGGTGTCGGAGAAATCAATAAACTCTATAGCTCTCTCATCATTGCAACAAAAGCACTCAGAGAGACAGCTGAATATGGCCTGAGTCTTACAGATGCTACTAAGGGCAGAATACAGTCTACACTGAAACAGATATATGACTGGTTCGGTGCAGGTACAGTAATCAATGGTGAAGAGACTGGCGGTAATCTTCCTGGAAAGACTGGTATCATAAAGAAGGGTGTCATGTACAAGACTGTAGACTATAGTGTACGTCTTGTCATGTCTGCTGCTAATCTGAAGGTAGAGAATATAGAAGACCTCATGGTTGACATGGACCATGCAGCATGCCCTCTTGAAGCTGCTATAGTACTTTTCCAGCCATTCATTATCTATTACTGCAGACGATTCTTCGAGAACGAATTCGGCGGTAAGACTGTGTATACAGTAACGGATAAAGAAGGTAACCAAGAATCTATTCCGATAGAAGACTATCAGATCATGTTCTCTGATACAGAGATAGTGAAACAGATAGAGCGATTCGTTCATGGATACTCTAACCGTTTCCAGCCTATACCTATTCCTATAGATAAGGCAGAGTACTCTAGACTTGTCAAGGAAAAGAAGCTCAAACCTTCCACTGACCAACCCTATATGATCTTCAAGGGAAGAAAGGTCACCTCAGAAAATGCGGCAGAGCAGAAAGACTATTCAGGCTATCCTCTTATAGAAAGGCCTATGACATGGTGTGACCTCTTCTACCTTGCAGCATGTGAGATGACAGCAGATAAGATGTGCCTGATTACTCGATTCCCTATAGACCGTTACCTTAATCAGTATCCATCCAAGATAAACATCAAGTCTACTAATGAGACTGAGCCTGTCATGATGGATGGCAAAGTCTACAAGTGGTGGCCTAAGATCAGAACTGAAGATCTCGGAAGAAACACAGCTGCTCTCTTTTCTCCAACCCTTACTATCTCTAACGGTAATATCGACGTAATGAATATGGACTTCGATGGAGATACTGCTATAGTTAAGGGTATCTATACAATTGAAGCAAATGCTGAACTGGAGAAAGCTGCAAACAGCAAGATCAACCTTATAGGAATGGATGGTATAAGTCCTCGTAATGTAACGAAGGAATGTATCATGAATCTCTATAGCCTCACTATACAGCCTGATCCATCATTCAAGCCTATTGACCCAGTGTTCTAGTTTAAATCGACGGTGGGGAAATCCCACCGTCGTTAAAGTACGCATTTATAGGCATATATTATTAAGATGTCTACAGAATTTCTGTAGACTTATATATCCCCTACCTCCTTAAAGGGAATATATAGGCAACAAGAAAGGAGGTGTGGTGTGCAATGGACGATTACGAGACTATGGGCGGATGTTGATTCCGCCCAACCAAGAAAAAATACACACTGCACAATAAATAAAGAACACTGGGATCAAACCCAGTGTTCTTTTTTGTCAAACAGATTAGTCAACGTTGAACTCGTCGTCTTCGCCGTCTTCTTTTTCCTCATCGCAGTCATCTTTTGAATCGGAATTAGTATTGCTGTAGTACTTAGCTTCAGGATCTTCCTGAGGGGACATATCGATTTCATCGTCTTCAGGTTCATCATCTTCCTCAGAAGGTGACTCCTCTTCTGCAGGATCTACAGTCTCCTCCTCTTCCTTAGGCTCTTCCTCTACTGGAGCTTCAACAGGAGCAGCTACAGGCTCTTCTGCCTTAGGAGCTTCCTCTTCGACAGTCTCTTCTTTTTTCTCCTCTACCTCTTCATCTGAAGGATAGTTCATGAGAACGTTGATCTTGTCGAAGTTGCTCTTATCAAGCTGAACCTGCTTGCCGTCTGAGCCGATCTCGAATACTCTGATACCGCTGTTCATAGCGATGAGTATTTCCTTAGTTGATATGAATTCGATACTCTTTGTGTTAGGCTTGATCTCTTTACCGCTTGATGTCTTGAATGTGACATTACAAGGTGTAATGAGCATACACTTCTTTTCTATGATATTCATGATTCATGTACCTCCTTAATCTACGCTTGGTTCGCAATACATAGACCCATCAACGTCCAGCTCAAGAACCTCAGGATCTATGTCTGAGTCAAGTAAAGCATTGATATCTGAAAGTTCTCCTTCATCATCGGAGAATGTATCAGGCTCATATAAAGTAATCTCGTCTGCTTCGGCATCATCTATAAGGTCATCGAGTGTACCGTTAAGCTCCTCTTCGCAGAGCTGACAGCCATCGATCTCTTCCTGTGAGATGAAACCATCGACGAACTTTCCCGCAACTGTATTGACTTCAATACCGAGATCTTTCTCAGCCTGAAGGTCTTCATCTACAGCTCTCTCAACAACAAGCATACGCTTACTGTCGATAACGTCTCTGATATATTCGTCCATTGTTAGTACCTCCTTAGTTATCACCGAATATGGAATCATATCCAGTATTGTAATCGCCAGAATCATTTCCGTACCATGTTTTCTCATGATCAGGATCGTCTTCATCTACCCAATCATAAAGGGTTGAAGAGAACCTTCCAGGAAGTTCACTTTCGATTGGGTCCTCTATAACTTCATCTGCTATGTAAAGTTTAGCTTCTCCAGATTCAGAATCATTCACTTCTGCTTCGAGACGATCGACAAGGTTGATGATAGTCTCATCAAGTGAAAGTCCTTCACCGCTGAAGATAGAGTTCATATTGTTGTTGATGTCTTCGTCTATGTCTCTATCAAGAGCAAACTTAAGACTCTCCGAGAAATAACCATCTTCTATCTCAGCATCTTCTCCACATGCTTCAATCAGAAGGTCATCTACTGTTAATACTTCAGCCATTATATTCCCTCCTTAGGTAGGATTTAGTTACTAAGATGTTGAACTGCTCATTAAATTACGTATCTGGGATTCGATACAGAACAGAGCCATCGGAAGACCATAAAATAAGTATGGTGTAGGCTTGTAGTCTATGTTATCGAAAATCTCAACGATTGATGAGTCAAGAGGTTTATCATGGAAGTAACGGGTAATGATATTGTTGAGTGCTTTGGGATCATCATTCTGACGTTCTATACCTTCCTTAGCATCTGATATCATCACTGGATCAAGTATAGCATAACCACCTTGGAATATAGGTTCAGCATAGTCTACCTTGAAATACTTCGTAAGAGTAGTGTGGAAGAGACTATAGATGTCTTCGATGATATTGATATTGGCTGGACGATTACAGAAGCGATCTATAGACTTAGTCTCAAGAGCTTTGAAGAAAGTCTTATCGTAGTCTAATATCATTGTCTGCGGTACTTGTATAGCTTGAGAGACATAGATGTATGGATCTGATCCAGTAAGGATAGAATGTCTCATAAGAAACTCTACCATATAAGGATCATAGATTTCTCCATACTTTCCAGGATATACAAAGGTCTGAAGAGACTCCTTGAAGAACATAGCTACGAAGTATGTCTTGATTTGAGAAAGAAGATTGTCGAGAGTCTCTATAGCATTGTATGAATCCTCTCTAATGACAGCAGAGAAGTTAGTGCCGATATTGTTCACCACGAACTTGAATCTGTCTACCACCTGCTGCTCGATCTCATCTATACCGTAGTTGTCCAGCATAGCCTCAAAGCTATAGACGTTGTTACCATTGTCTATAGTATCAAACGATGTAGCAGTGACCTTATACAGCCACTCCTTTCCAGCGTGTTGAATGGAGAAATAATCTCCAGCATATGGAATCCATGTATTAGGAAGTACTACACCAGAGATAGCAGGTTGAGAAGCAAGACCGAGACCTTCTTCGTTGAAGTCTACATCCATGGCAAGTTTGATACCACTAGAGTAGAATACAGCACCAGTGATCTTGTTGTATCTTATAGGTGATGCATGACTAAGACTAGCATACTCTGCTCTAGTACCTTCATCGAACGTAGTACCAGTAGAGTTCATATTATACCAGTCTGATACGACTGGCTTCTTATCATTGAAGAGATAGTTGGCGTTCTTGACTCTATTGACCTGACCCTGTTGTAAGGCGTCTATAGTATTGACATAGGACTTGTTAATAAACTTACCCATTCAGATTCCTCCTTTCGTAATTATATAGATGTTTCAGCAAAGGTTATCCAGTGGATTTTACTCCACTGGACCTATATATGAACGATCATGTAGTATAGGGGGAGATAGTCACTCCTACTTCATTCTCGATATTTGTCAAGGCTAGGTTATAGAAACTGCCTGATACTTCTACTGTAGGATTATTCTCAATCAGAGAAGAGAGCTCTGACTTGAAAGCCTCATAGTCTTCTGTAGAGTTAGTCTTAAAAGTGACAGTGATGATACCATCTGTATCTATCTTGGTATCTATACACTCTCTATCAAACTGATTGATGAGATTGAAAGTAATCAGCTCATGGTCGATGTAATTGACGATATAGTACGCAACGTCGACCTTGTTATCTAAAGCAGTTTTCTTAGAGTGACTTAAGATGTCCATATGCATCTACATAGCTCCTCCTTCCTCAATTGCTTCTTCTATCGCATCAGCTTGGGCTTGCTCAGCCAATTCTTTAGCATGCTCTTGCTGCTTTTCCATAGCAATCATGTAAAGACAGTTAAACCAAGCGGGAGGCATCGTCATGAGTTCCATGAACGACACTCTCCCCTTGTATACGTTACTGCAAAGACGTTCAGCTCGTCTTATATCCGCTGATAAATTCCCAGCTGATGACGTGTAAAAAGCATATCGACAGGATTAGCTACAGCTTCATTGATCTTGCTCTTGCACTTAGGGCACTCGCACTCAGGATAGATGTACTGAATCTCGGGTGTTGTATCCTCATCATCATCGTCGTTGATGTTTCTCTTTGAATCGGGCTTGTCGTACTTATCTGTCTCAACAGTAAGTGTCTGAAGCTGGTCTGATGTAAGAGTTCTGATGATAGAAGCACATGTCTTGATACGTCTTCTTACAGTCTTACGAGGATCTGTATGAATAGGCTGCATATCAACAGGGATGAGCTTCTTGTTAGCTTCATCGATTACGTAGATGCCGTCGATATAAGTAATGAGTGTAATGAGATCACCATATGTCTCAAGTATCTTAGAGTCGAGAAGTGTAGGCTCAAATACTCTCTCATAGAGTGTAGGAGTCTTAAGAGCGAACACATACTCATCACTAGCCTGGAAGAGACCAGCAGTATAAGTGTCCTTAGATACATTGAGCTCGCCGTTGTGAAGAAGATCAAGATACTCGCTCTTGATAGTTTCATTCTTGTATTTGATCATAGACATTACAGGTACTTCCTTAAGGAATACATTACCACACTCTTCCTTAGGACACTCATATGTCAGAATGTTTGCAGCTCCGAATGTAGCCTTATAAGCAGCGAAGAAGTAATCATCGATTGCGTCTTCAGGAACTGTCTTCAGCCAAGCTTCGAATGTAGCAGGCTTGTTAGGATCAACGATATGGTTATAGAGAAGCTGATAACGATCTCTGAGTACTGTATAGAAGTTATTCTGGTTGATGAGAGAAGGATTAAGCTTCTGAATCTCTGTAGCTGTAAACTCAGACACCTCAACTACTTTCTTTGTAGTAGAGAAGAGAGGTGTAGTAGCTGTTCTTACAGGAGTCTCCTTGATGTGGTTGAGTACCTTGGAAGCAGAGATAGGCTTCTTCTGTATCTCAAACTCAGCAAGATTGAGCTTGTTCTCGATAGGCTTGAAGTTTTCCTTAACAGAAGTTCTGATAGCGTTTCTGAGTTCGTTACGCTTCTCCTTCTCTTCAGCCTCGCTTACTTCTTTAGCCTTATCAGCCTTCTCAACGATCATGTCTTCATCATCAAGAAGAGCAAGGTCGTCGTCTGACATAACGAAAGTAGCAGTACCGAAGTCAGTTTCCGAAGATGAAGGAATACGAGGTAAAACAGGTATAGCTTCCTCCTCTGAAGTCTCAGTAGTAGGCTCAGACTTATCTTTCGGGAAAGGGGGATCATTAGCGATAGCTTCAGTTAACTTATCCGAATCAATCACTACTTCACCTGTTACAGCTTCGTATGCTTCCTTAGCCTTCTCAGCAAGCTTCTCCTTGTCTGTATCAGTAGGCTCAGGGAACTCTACCTTCTCAGGAGTCTCTGCTGCTGCCTCTGCGATGGCATGAATCTTCTCATTGAGTTCTGCCTGAGGGGTGTTGTTATTATTCTCCATGGTGTTTACTTTCCTTTCTACTTTAGTTTTCTTTGATATAGGGAAATCGACTTCGTCATCATCATCTTTGATATCGTCATCGAAATCTATACCATCATCATCGTCGAATGACTGTCTTATAATATTCGACTGTGATTGTACTGGTTTAGAAGAGTTAGTAGGCATCTCAACTTCATTGAGATCTTCATCTGAGTCAAGCATCTGCTCTATTCTCTCTTCCTTTCCTTTTTGTACTATAGCAAGAGACTCATTATTGAGTCTCTGTATTGTTGCTGGAATCTGGTTGATAGCATTCTTGATTACTCCAGGAACCATATCTACTTGTTCTGGCTCTGGAGCCTTCTGAGCTACCTCTGCGATGTTGACGTCTCTGACAGTCTTAGCGTCAAACCTAGGCAACGGGGGCGGTATAGCTGCCGTATGCTTAGCGCCATTAGAGAGGTCGTCAAGTGTAATCTTCTTGTTCTCGTCTGGCATGGTAGTGTCCTCCCTATTCGTTATACTTTTATATTGTCGAGTCCTTGGATAACTGTCAAGTTCTCTGTATCAAACGGTACGAGAGCATTGAGTTGATCAGAATCAATGTACATATAGAGAGTATGCTCGTTTACATTGAGATCTACTCTTACTTGTACCGTAGTGAACATTGGTAAATACCTAGATATCTGTGATTGTATTCTGTTTCTGAGCTTATCGAGGTCTACATCTACAGTATATCTGTATAAAGAGACTAATCCTACACCCATATCAGGATGTGTCTGTATAGTACCAGGATCCAATAGGATCAATCTGATGATGAGCATAATCTGTGCATCTGTTCCTTCGAGTTCTATAGGTCTTTGGAACTGGTTGATAGTCATAAGAGGTTCCTTCAACTCACTCCAGTCTACGACCTGTCGATACTTGTTATACAGTGGCATTGTTATCCCTCCATTTATAGTGATGTAATATGGTTAAAAAAGAAACAGCGTTAGAAGCTGCTTCTTCCAAGACCTGGAGTGAACTTAGAGCAGATGATTCTGTCTCTAGGAACTCCAAAGTCTTTCTCTTCTTGATAGGTGTTGCGGTATATGAACTGTTCAAAACCAAATGGTTTGAAGATATTCACTACTCTACTCATTTCATAGTCGTTTACATCCTTGTCTGGATAGAAGTTTAGAGTAAGATTCATGAATCCATATCTTGTTATGATGAACTCTACTATCTTATCATACGCTTTACCCTTACCAGCAATGTAAATCTGATTAGGAACCTGAGGTCCGACTACGTTATACTTGATTCCCAAGACATCAAATGGTCCTTCTGCGATATGAAGTCCTATCGGCTGAAGAGGATCGATTGTTACGGGTAGCAAGTAGTAGTCATTTTCAACTCCTTCATTGAAGAGATTGTAGTTTACGTACTTCTTATCGATGCCTTCATACACTATTCCCTTCTCATACACAAGGTTTCTCATGTTGAGAGAGGCATTTGAGCGTGATAGAAAGCCTATGAAGTACTTATCAAGTTGCTGTACGATATTCTCATGACGAGTGAAACTCTTAATCCATGGGTTTCCTCTATAGAGATCCCCTAGATTTAAGATAATCTTGTTATCGACACAGTCTTGGTAGGTTAGAGATAACCCTAACCTTTTGTTGATGTGTGCTAGTTTCTGTTGTGTGAGTGGAGCATCTGTAATGAAACTCCTATTCACGTTATAGATTTTGTTAGAAGTACCATTGATAGTCTTTCGATGCTTGTTAGTACCTTTGTTAACCTCGTTAACGTCCTCTGGTACTGCTGTAGCAGTCCTATATCTCTCAAGAAAGTCCTTATTGACCACTCCATAGAATGGCCTAGGACATCTTTTACATTGATACTGAATAGGTTTATCTGAATCGTCGAACGGTCCTATATAGAGATGTCTACTATGATCATCACAGTTGTGACATCTACACACTATCTGCTTGCCTCCAGAGGCAAGCTTAGCGTCTTCCATATTATAAAGAAGCCATTCCTTGAGTTCTTCTTTGGTCAATTGACTCACCTCTTTTTGTTACGAACATGAGAGTGCTTTTTACCATCAACGAAAGTTCCTATAGCAAATATTTCAGCATTGCATGTAGGGCATTCGTCATATGCAGGTATAGAATGTATTGTCCAGTCTTCTTCATACTCATCCGAAAGCCATTCACAGCCACAGATGTCACATTTAAACTTCTTAAATTTACTGTTGGCTTTGTTTCCTGGTACTAAGATATTTCTCACGATCTATCACCTCTCTAAAAATAAGGATCGGAGGAGATAGACTCCTCCGATTATTGTATCGTTACTCTTCTGGTTCTTCTATATCTACGATGGGTCCGCCCTTCTTGTGGATAGATACTTCATAACCGAGTGCATCCGCGTACTTAAGTAAGCTAGATGACATATAATCTCCATTACCAGACTCTATACAAGAAACAGTAGATGCCGATATACCAGCCAGAGCTGCAGCTTCCTGTTGAGTAAGCCCTTTAGCTTTACGAGCCTTACGAAGCTTGTCTCTCAGAAAGCCATCCTGGATTTCCTTTTCGATTTTATCCATGATTGTATACCTTCTTCTCTTCTGCAGCAAGATAAGCTTCTACTCCCTTGAGTACTTCGAGATTATTACGAACCTCGTTGATACTCTTGAGAAGATTATCTATCTCGCTGGAACGAGTGGATGTAAACATCACGCTCTTGTTAGTATCATTCTTAAAGGAATTTGCGAGTTCGATGAAGAGTCTGTTATACTCCTCCTGATTCTCGTAGATTCTTTTAGCCAGATCATTCATTGTAAGCACCTCCTTCAAATGGTTTAATGGACATGTTTGTAAGTGTTATGGGAAGATGTAGTGTGAACACATCATCAAGACCTACATCCTCTATAGTTTCATCATCAAGCACCTCGATATCTCTGTGATTGGATATCTCCACGATTCTTTTAGCCACGATTCTTTTAGCCAGATCATTCATTGTAAGCACCTCCTTCAAATGGTTTAATGGACATGTTTGTAAGTGTTATGGGAAGATGTAGTGTGAACACATCATCAAGACCTACATCCTCTATAGTTTCATCATCAAGCACCTCGATATCTGTGTGATTGGATATCTCCACACATACACTTGTGATCACATCTTTGACTTCCTTCATAATGTCAGATGGTGTTATCTTCCTAAACGGGAAGATAGGTACAGCGATAGACTTCACTACATGAGGAAGATCAAGCCTCTCATTAGCCAGAAGCGCTTTAACTGATCCAGCCTCATTGATAGCGCTTATAATATCAGAGTATGTGAGGATTTTGGTTGGATGTCTTTTGATAAGAATCTCTATAAGACATGTAGGATCCATCACAATCAGAATCGGTATGTTAATGATTTCCTTTGTACTGCTCTTGATCAGCATGTACATAGAAGCTATAAGGTTTCTCATAATATGCTCTGATCCAACAAGATACTCACATCTATCTTTAAACAGCTCTTCGATAGTAGCATTCTTGTTGAATATATCTACTGCCGTCTGCATAGTCTTACACTCAAATTGCTTCGTGATAAGTTCATCCCGCTCTTCGTTTCCAGTAGACGCTTCTTTATACCATTCTACTATCTCAGCGTTAAGAACAGTGTCTTCATCAAAATTGACGATGTCTTCGCTCATTCCAGCCTTCATTATATTCTTAGCAATCTCCATAGCAATATCCTTAGAAGCATCTTCTGGAACGAGATCAACTTTTGAATTGGTGATATCTGGTTTGATGTCTCTGGGGTCTTCATCATCTGTAGCATACTTGTGGAACCTGTCGATGAATACATCTCTTGCGCCAGTCTCCATTTCTCCAGCGATGAATCTCTTAACCTTGCTCATGATGTAGAGTACATTGCTCTTAGCAAATGAAGTTACATCAAGCATCTCATGCTTTTCCTGATCAGACCTGATGTAATGCTCAAGTCTCTGGCTCATAACATCGAGAAGATCAAATACCGTGCCGAGTTTGTTTACATCATTCTCACTGAACCTTACTCTCGGATAGGATCTCTCTACTATAACATACGGAGGGTTTCTTTCATCCATCTGTATAGCATAGAGATACTTGTTCGGAATTACTATCTTCTTCTCTGGATTCATTTGAACCAGTATAGTGCTCTGATTACGCTCTACCTTGAGTACAGTTCCTACAGTAGATTCTTTATCTCTCAGTTTAAGTTTATCCTCTGGGTCAATGAGGACGATTTGTCCTATCTTTGGTCTCATTCTGAGTCCTCCTTTTCTATAATAAAGGACAGAGAGAAGATCTCTCTGTCCATAGTTTACTCATACCATAAGTTCATACAGTAAGAACTCTTCTACGATTCTGTAGGTTATAGCAGAGTTGATGATTATCGGCTGACCATTATACTCATCACCTTTTCTTGTGACAGGATCATAATGAATCAGCTGAAAGTCTGATGAAATGATAGCAGCAAAGTCAGCCTTAATACGAGCAAGTATGACCTGATTGTCCATATACTTGTATCTTATTGCTGCCCAATGCTCGCTGCTTGTAAGCATATCTTCATGCTTCTTACTAAGAACCGTTCTAGTTGAGAGCTTCACTACTCTTCCTGCAATAATCTCAGGAAGGATACAGAAGTTCTGAGCTATGAGATTCTTCTTGGCGGATATCATAAGCTCGATGTACTCATCGAGATTGATAGTCTTCATAGGAAGTACAGATCCAAACAGCTTTCCAAAGAAGTTCGTCACGAGCTTATACTGGAAAGAGTTGATGACGGGTTTAGCACCTCTTCCGAGTTCTATCTTATAAAAGTTCAACTGGTCCTGTGTGAATGGGCCATAATGACTTTCGATGTTCCTCATAACCGTATAAGCAACTGCAGTGTTATGAAGGAACTTAGCTTCATCAGCCTTGCCAAGTGTAGCCTCAAACTTGTCAAACTGAGAAGTGGAATCTTCACCATCTCTCTTAGAGGAAGAGAGTGGAACTAAATCATACTCATACGCTATTCCAACAGCATACTGGATAGCAGTATTTCTGATTGAGGTGAAGTTATACATAACCATGTTCTGGTTATACTTATACTTAGGCATTACCTGAAGTACAAGAGTGTCAACAGCATCGAGCGAGTTGACAGAGATATCCATACCTCTAATCTCACTCTTATCCCAGAGGTCTTTATTAGTTCTCTGGTCTCTAGCGATTGTAGTGTTGGCTGTCTCAAACAGCTTAGCTTTCAGATCTACAGTATTGATGTAACGATCAAAGAGGAACTGATAGATTGTCTGAAAGAGCTCATCAATCTCCTGGGTTGAAGTCGTCTTCTGTTTATAAACGAAGTGACTGATAAGAGGAATGAGCATGTTCATGAACACAGAGATCTCCATGAAGATCTTACCATGTGTGTCATTATACTGAAGAGCCTGGTTTGTGTTGTTCTTATAGTTAAGCTTGAGCGAGTAGTTATCCTCGTTCATCTTAAGTACTTTAGCACACATGCTGCTTCCGAGAATATAACGACGGATATCGAGTATAAACTCTTCTTTCTTGTACGGATGTTTCTCACCAGTCATAGTAGTGAGTCCGAAGTCAATCATGTGCTTTATGCGCACATAGTGACCAGCAAGTTCTTTATCAGGGTCATAGAACCTGCAGAAGTAATTGAGATAGTGACAGATATGCTGACGCAGATCATCACCATTGTAACACCTCTTAGGAGTTACCATAAAGGAGTTCACGTTAATCGTGTTTGGATCTGCTGGGTTCATTCCAAAGAACTCAGAGATCGTCGGCATAACTATAGCGTTCTTTATCGTGTAGAACACTATGTCATCTTCTGTTGGCAACCAGTTATCGATAGCCACCCAATGTGGCACTTCAAAGTACTGATTAAACAAATCATATACGGCTTGTTCGTCATTGTTGATTCCTACTACACCATACTTTTGTGGGTAAAGAAAGTTGTAGTAGTCATGGGTGATGTTTGGCTGTATCATGTGTATATATCCTCCTTAACCAGAGCAGTATAGTGATGCTCTGGGCTCATCTATAGTATATAATCTATCTCCTCTTTGTAGTCTTAGAGGTTCGAGTATTCTTTATAGCGGAAGATGACTTGGAAGTCTTGGTGATCTTTGAGACTACTGGTATATGAGAGAGGCCATTACCAATGAATCTTGATGAAACCACCTTAGGCTTAAGCTCCTCTTTCCCCGTAGGAGTTACTTTCCTTTTCTGTTCATCAATGAACTTATTCTTTTCTCTATCCTTATCCTTATATGAAAGAACATTCCTAGCGAATCTATTAGCTCCTCCAGCAGTGGCTTTTCTGTCGAGGATCCCCTTGTCGAATAGATTGTCCTTTTGCATTGTCAGATATGCAAAGTAGATACTCTGTACATATCCTACAGCATTGTCTGGGTTACGGGTGTTTGCTTTAGTTGCCTTCACCTGTAGTGTCAGCTTCTTCTCAAACTCTGGTATAATCAGACCATGAGAATAGTAAGCATGAGCATGAGTGAAGTTGAAGTTAGGATCGTTTGAATAGAACCTAACCGTATAGGTCTTTAGGTTTCCCTTAGTAGGTGTGTCACCTGGGTTGAGCTCCACTACTGTATCATAACAGAACCCCTTAGTAGAGTTTGACGGAATGTGAAAATGGATGTAGTATATATCAGATGCAGTTCTATAGACCTCGTACTTCACTAGACCATCTCTAGCTACTAGGGCATCATACTTAGTCTGATAGAACTGGGCGGTAGTATCTCTAGGAGTGTTAATTGACGAACCCTTACCCGAAGGGTTCTTAATATACTCATCAAATGTGAGCTTCAGTTTACTCATATGGTACACCTCCATTATATAGGTTATAGTAAAGTTAGACGTTTAGTAAGACTTGATTGGGGAGAATGGGTAGGGAGATAACTCCCTACCCACCTCTTCGAATGGTGTTGAAAGGACACTAACCCCAACGATACCCACACATGTCCAAGAGAGGGATATCTGAACAGGTACCCTAGTTTCAACTCATCAGTACCTTATGGGTCGGAGTATGCCACTCAATACTTGTTGATATTGAGATTAGACATCTGGAACTGGTTAGCGGTAACCATCAGTGAGATGATCTTTGAGATACTGTTGAGTACACAGATATCAGTATCGATAGAGGAGAGAACGTTCTCACCCTTCTCACCAGTTCTTACATCGAACGGACAATCCTGTTCAAGGGATTCGATAACCTTACCCTCAGGATCATCCATATATCTGTAGAGATGCTCAGAGATTTCCTTATATGCTTCATAGAAGCACTTAACGATTTCTTCCTTGAGAGAACCATCGCCGAGTGCTACATCCATGAGAGCCTTGAATGCTCTGAGTCCTTCGAAGTTAGCACCGTAGCCAACGCCTTCATTTACTGCCGAACGACAGTTGAGAACAGCATCTTCAACAAGGTCTCTTACCTGATCTCTGTCAGCGATAGTGATACCGCCTACGTAGAGTTCTACCATGTTACCGAGGAGAGAGTTTCTCTGCTTCTTGTACTGGTAGATCTTGAGAGATTCGTTGTGCTGCTTCTCGAGCTCTGCGATACGAGCATCGAGATCATTCAGAACTGCATTGAAGACGTCTGTATAAGTACCATCTTCATTCTTGTAGTTCTTAGGATCGATAAGCTTTGTAGAGAATGCACCAGACTCTACGCAGCCTGCAGTACCATACCACTCCCATACATTCTTAACTGAAGGAGCAGTGCCGTTCTTCTGGTCTCTTGCTTCAGCCTTAGCGTCGTCATACTTATTGATAGTAGGAACTCCGCAGAGATTGAGTATGTTCTTCAGATATACCTTATCAGTATCCGTAACACCAGTGATGATGTTGAGCGGGATAGTGTTAGGAAGGTTAGCCTGAGTGAACTTAGCACAGTAGTTCATTACAACTTCAAGAGTACGAGCATAGTCTCTTACGATCTTGGGAGCAATGATAACTGTAGGAATGATCTGAGGAATCTCATTGTTGTTAGGACGATTGCTGTTCATCTCATTGATCGGATTGATGATGTTATGAGCAATGATTGTATCGAACAGCTCACCGTAGTTTACTGTATCAATAGGATCTTCGAAGTAGTAGATACGAGGATTCTCAAGTCTGTTTACAGACTTTTCAGGCATGTTGATGAAACATGCATCATGGTAACCACAGTCGAAGAACATGCCGTCGTATGTCTTACGAACGAACTCCTCTCCAGAGCCAGCCATAACGTCGATGTATGCATTAAGACCAAGGTCCTCATGAACCTTAACGATCTCTTCTGTAAGCTTCTCATCATTGTTTGTAGAGATGAGTGAGATCTTACGGATATCGTCAAGAGTAACCTCTCTGCCGTGAGCCTTGATGATTGTAGATGCAGCATCTACTACTTCCTTAAGAGCTCTTACGATGTCTGCAGGAGGAGTTTTTGTGAACTGCTCCTCGATTTTCTCAGTGAGCTTCTTGAATACGAGATAAGAAAGGATAGTAACAGAGGTTGTAGAGTCGCCGACTCTCTTAGCCTGTGCTCTTGTCTCTTCTTCGATATCTGCAAGAACTGCCTGTTCGATCTCACCGCCGAACATGATTGACTTAAGAATTGTATGACCATCCTTAGTATAACGAGGATAGCCTTCTTTCTTGTACTGGATGGTGTTTGAACCATAAGGTCCGAATGACTGAGAAAGATATTCATAGAGAGCTTCAAGTGTTTCAAGCTGAACTCTTCTAAGGACATCCTTCTTGACTATATTACTTGTCATGGTGGTGTTTCCTCCTTTGAATTGATTATTGATTAGTTTTCTCTTTAGAAAGAGATTCGAGTGTAGTATGATCGTACACCTCTACAAGTATAGGATAGTTCCCTTCCTTCATCAGAGCCATTGCATACTCTGCATTAGGAACAGGAGTTCCATCAGTATCACGAGTGATATTGAACTCATAGTTCTGGAAGAATAAAGTCTTCTTCTCAAGCTTGTAAGGGAGTGCAAAGACATCTCTGATGTCCTTAAACATGAACGCATTGAAGTCTTTGGGATCTATAGAGTCGTAGCTGATTACAGTGTTGAAAGACTTGCTACGTCCCTCTATCAGTCCCTTCTCTGTTTCATCTTTGCATACTACAGTTACATCGAACGAACTATGCTTTTGCATCATGTAGATGAGCTTACTGGTTCCAGTAAGAGTAATATACTTGAAGATGTCGTAGTCGTTGTTCTTGTAGATATCATCAAGTATCTTTTCGAGGTTGTCTCTGTCTATAGCTCCTTCGGGGATACATATAGTCAGAGGGTTAGCATCCTTACGCTTTACAAGAGCATTTTTGAGTTGAGCAAGAGAGTAGTGCATAACCTCTTGGTCTACATAGTCTGGATGATTATAGTTGAACTGGAAGATCTTCATGATCGTGAGGTCGTAGTCAAGAATACACTTAGCATCAACGACCATGTTTGTGATCTTCTGTTGGTGGGCTTTGCTGTCCATAGTATTACCTCCTTTAGAAATAGAAGATAGGGATGTTTTCACATCCCTATCGCTATTATACGTCCATTATAAGGTCCTGGTAGTCCTCTACTTCTTCGATCTTGTCGCTGTTACGACCAGATGAAGATGATGTAGACTCATTGCCGTTGTTTGAGAAGAATGCTGATGCATTGGACTTTCTCTTGTATCCGCTTCCAGTGTCGATGCCGAGGTTCTCCTGAATGCTTGTCAGCTTGCTGATGATGCTGTTGAATGAGAACCTTGTAGCGTCAACTACTGTAGCTGCAACCGCACTGCTGTTGCCGTTAACGTACTGAGCAATTGTGTTGGTAAAGATATCATAATCAAGGAACTTTGTGTACTCATAGTCCTTGGTGAAGTCTGTACCGCCCTTGTAGTCGATGATGCCGAAGTTATCCTTATCAGGTGTAGTCTTGAACTGATAGCCGATTTCAGAATCGATGTTACCTTTCTCGTCAAGGCTCTTTACGATAAGGAAGAGTCCGTTACCGTCCTGTCCTTCGAACTCCTCTGCGCCGTTAGTTACATAGATGATAGAGTTACCTGCAGTAACACCTACGTTAACGTAAGCATTGGGGTCCTTTCTGAACTGTCTGAGATAATTGAGGAAGAGAGCAGCTCTTGTGGGAGTGAGGTATACTTCTATAGAGTTATCCTTATCGAAGCTGTAACCTCCGTCTGCACCCTTCTTGATGGGGGTGATTGTTATCCTGAGCATTCCCTTCCAGAATGAAAAGGATACGGATGTAGGATCTACAGTAGAGTCAAAGTTAGAGATCCTGATGTTTGAGTAAGTTGTAGGAGAGAAGTCGTTCTTCTTTCCGTTTGAATTGCCCTTGTTATAAGAGTTATTACCGAGTGGCATATGTGTGTCCTCCTTTGTTTTAAGTGTCCATGTAGGCACTGATTATATATATGTAGGGGATATCGTAAAAGTTAGCTATATAGGTTGTATATTATTGTAGTGTATGAGGATCATGATCGAATCTTCATGCTCCTGATGTAAAATATCTATGATCCCATAAGGAGAACGGGATCCCATTACATTAGGAAACAAAGGGTGTATCCCAAAGGGATGTCTCAAATGAGACTACAGTTGCTCAGCATGACGGCCGTCAACCGTGTAGCACCTACTGAGCTTGAATTATGACAAACGAGAGAAAGATGATGGATGCAACATACACAACAGCAGTTCCTATTGGTTATTCAACTGGAGACATATGCAGAAAGCTGTCAGATCTTGTTGTGTCTAAAAACAAGTATGGTGAGATGCTTGTAGCAGGCATTCTTGAAGCAGAGAGCTGTTTAGATTCGAGAAGATTCACGAATGCTGTTACGACATTCGTAGAGTCTGTAAAGTCTGGAAACAGCTATGTTGCATTATCGTCTATTGTGTTCATATGCTGCGACTATGAAGCGGAACTCGACTACCTCATCAGCTATATCGCTAATAGAAACAAGGAATATTCTGAGTGGATAAACAGCATAAAGTTTGATGAGTGGTATTTCAACGATGTGTTACTTAATAAAGTATGGCAGATTGAACACTTTAACCGCAAAGCTGCTATAACGTTATATGGCGCTGTTTCATATCTCGCTGATTGTACTTTCCCCGATATCATCATCTACAATTACGACGGCGATATAGCTGTCTTATCGACCATAACAACTAACGTTGCCGATTACCTTTTCAAAGAAGAGTGGGAAAGAGAAAGCATCAAGTAAACTTCTGGGGCGAGGCACAAGGACGTTAAACCCCTTAAAGAACTATAACGTCCTGCTATGCATATCATAGTAGTCTCATTTCCGCCAGATTAGATCTGGCATTCGCTCGGGCATAATAGGCAGTATGCGGTAAAACATGTGGTTCCCTTGATTATTCCACATGGCATACTGCCTAGCTCGCGAAGAAACAGCGGGTTATTTTTTCTTGCCGAACATCTCCGTAAAGAGGGCTATTGAGCCCACTGTATCAAACTACAGAAAGAGGTGTTACTATGGCAAGTACAATCGAACTCGTTCTTGAAGAAGAGACCGCTAAAGAAGACCGTACTTATACTGGGTCTAATCAGTCAGAGATCTTCTACGATGGAACGGTTCAGACTAATCAATACATTGATCCTTCGCAAATGAAAGCTAAGAAGACTATACCCTTTGTCCCACCTAGTCAGAATAAGAATGTGATGACTGATCCTCTTACAGGACAAAGGTCTACTGTCTACTTTCAAATGAATACTAAGAACCAAAGCTTTCTGGATATGCACTACTACCTGAAAGCTATAGGAATCAAGAACAACAAGTTCTTCCTTATACTCTTTGATAAGGATCTTGCTAATGTAGATCCCTATGATCCTAAGCTTCCTCTGTTCATGAAGCAGAAGATCTTTATAGAGTGTCAACGTAACTTCTTCTATTATATCAGAGAAGTCGTTAGAGTACAGAGCCAGGGTGGACCTTACGTCAGGTATAAACTTGACAGAGGAAACCTAGCCCTTAACTTCTGCTTTACATTGTCTCTTAACGTATATCATGAACAGCCTCGTCAGACTGGTAAAACAGTAGGATGTGAAGTATGGTATTCATGGGTATACAACTTCGGTTCTCGAAACGCTAACATGGTCTTCCTCAATAAGAAGCTGGACGATGCTAAGAGAAACCTTGACGATATGAAGAAGATTATACAGGCTCTGCCATCTTACCTTAGATTCGACCAGGCATTTGGTCAGAATGGTAAGAAGCTTAAGGCTCGTAATACTGTATCTTATGTACAGCATCCTATCAACTTCAACAAGATAGAAGCACTCGCCAGAGCAACCTCTAAGACTGCTGCTATCTCCCTCCTCAGAGGTCGTACTATCACTAACTGTTGGCTCGACGAGTCTGCATTCTTCCCATTCCTTGGAGAGTCACTCTCTAATGCTATGCCTGCCATGACTAGAGCCTTCAGAAACTGTCGTGATAATGGAGCTCCTCATGGTCTCTGTCTGACATCTACACCAGGATTCATCTCTGATGAGTTTGGTAAGTATATGTATGATATGAGAAGCAACATGACTCCGTTCTCAGAACTCTGGTATGACCTTTCACTCCAAGAGCTTACCAATATACTCAACTCCAACGAGAAGAGCATCTTCGTACATATCAAGACTACTTATCAGCAGCTTGGTTATTCAGAAGAGTGGTTCAAAGATCGTTGCCGTGAACAAGAGTACAAGTGGACAGACATCCGTCGAGAGTTCCTTCTTGAGTGGGCTATGTCTGCAGAGAACTCTCCGTTCACAAAAGAACAGCTCGATATCGTTGGTAGATTCGTTAAGCAGCCTAAGAAGCAAGTCTATGTCGGAGCATTCCTTCTCAATGTATATGAAGAGCTCAGACCAGGTATTGCTCCTATCGTTGGATGTGACGTTGCTGCTGGTTACAATAAAGACTCATCTGCTATGAGTATAACAGACTCTACAACGTCTAAGCTTATGGCAGACTTCAACTGTAACTATATCTCCACTATTGACTTCGCTAGAGTCATCTATGATGTGGTAACCAACTGGATACCAAATGCTCTGGTAGTGGTTGAGCGTAATGGTGTAGGTACAGGCGTACTAGCAAAGCTTCTCAAGTCTAAGATAAAGTCTAATCTCTACTATGAGATTAAGGAGAGGACTATAGAAGAGAAGTATGACGGAGTACATATCAATCGTAAGAAACAGCTCACTAGAGTCTATGGACTCGACAACACCAAGATGGTTAGAGAACAGCTCATGGATCTTCTCATGCTTAGAATGGAAGACCATAAGGACAAGTTCGTATCTCCTATCATATATGAAGAGCTGAAGAACCTTGAGGTTAAGAAGACTGGTAGAATCGACCACTCTGCTCAGAGCCACGATGATGCAGTATTCTCTTACCTCCTTTCACTCTATCCACTATACTATGGTAAGAATGTTACAGAGAACTGGGGTATTAGAATACCTAACCTTCAGACAGAACAGCATGAAGCTGAAGAGCCTATCTTCCAGAGCTTCGAGGCTACAGAGGGAATCAATATCTCTAGTGACCTTGAGGGTATGCATGGTAGAGTAGAGCAGCAGCTTAAGGATCTGGATGATGGTACTATGCTCTATAAGGACTGGTTAGAGCAGCAGAGACAAGAAGACCAAGAGGCTCTTCAGAAGATTCTCTCTACTCCAGTAGGTAGAAAGGCATACAGCCAGAAGTTTAACAAGCCTATAGAGGAGTTGGAGGATCCTGCAAATCAGTATAGTATGCTTAGTACTATAGACCAGTTCTATAAGGATATGAATGATCCATACAGCAGTGTGGATGATGATGAAGAAGACGACTTCTACTATGACTACTAAGAGAGACGGGAGCTTAAGTGCTCCCGTCATCTTACTGCTTTTGGGCTGTATACTATATAGGTAGTTATAATCATTCTTCTAATAACAAATTTGACTGAGGTTGAAAGGAGGCCTTTATATGAAGAAGAAAGTAACTATGCTGACCATCTTAATGGTGGTCCTCACCATCCTTGTTGGCTTGCAGAACACTGCCAACGCTACTGTGATTTCAAAGCTCATTGCTAATGGATTCAGTGAGAGACTGTTTATCGGTCTCATCATCTGCAATGTAGCTTTCGCCGTTCTCGATACAGCGAGAGATGCAGCTGGTCGTAAGGCTAGCTCAACAGTATACTTTGATCTTAAGACAAGACTGACTGAGAAGTCGGCTTGGTCTGAGACTAAGAGTATCAATAAGATCTCTGTTGGTACTATCATCGACAGTATCAATAAGATCTCTGAATACACTGGACAGAGATACGTGACTATCGTATCCTGTTTCAGTTGTATTCTTCCTATGGCTATTATGATATGGAAGATCCGTACTTCCATTGCATCTATAGTCATCCTTTTCAGCTGCTTCGTACTTAGCTCTGCTATGTACTTATGGGGCAACGAAAAGTTCAAGTTCAACGAGAACGAACACGAGGCTGCTGCTAAGCTGGAGTCGGTTCTTGTTGATGGTCTTGAGAACTTACTTACTCTCAAGTACGCTAGTAAGTTCTCTTACTTATTTAACAGAGTCGCTGACGCAGCAGATGACTCGTACAAGTACAGTACCAATATCAAGAAGAGAGCTTGGTTCGGTCTGTGCCAGGCTGTCTCTTATATCCCTGTATGCTTCATTGCATACTTCTTTAGATGGGACAAGGAGACTTTAGGTTATGTATTCATTAACGAATATGTAATCTACAATGCAATCTTCAAGTGCATCGATATCGTTGCATACACTTCGAAGATTAAGGCTGCTACCAAGCAGATTGAAGCTCTCGAAGGCAACGATAACGATGAGAAGATTTCTATGCCTTCTCAGTTCACAGTATCTGGCTCTTTCGATTATGGGAAGGACAGCGCTCAGTTCACCGTGAACAACATCAGTATCAGACGCTGTGAAAGATATCTTATCACTGGTGCGTCTGGTGAGGGCAAGTCAAGTTTCGGAAACTTGATCGCTGGTGCGATTAAGTCTGAAGAGATCTTTGGTCTCCCAGAAAATCTGGATACATACTATGTATTCCAGGAGACAACTCTTCTGAATGATAGTCTCAGAAACAATGTTACATTTGATGACGAGACTGTTACTGATGAAGAGATCATCAAGATCTTTAAGGAACTCGATATGCTTAACGATCTTAGAAACGCTTTCAGAGTTGAAGGCGTTCCAGTAGAGATCGATAAGCTTCTCGACTGCCCTGTTGGATCAAAGGGCTTCAAGCTTTCAACAGGTCTCAAGCAGCGCGTGCTGCTTGCAAGGACAATAGTCGAGATGAGACGTAACCCAAACAAGATCTTCATCTTGGACGAGGTTACGTCAAACCTCGATGAGAGAAACAGAAATAGAGCTATTGATCTTATCAACCGTGAGTGTCATAGCACGCTTATGGTAATCTCTCACAACGAGGGATTCGATAAGATCTGTTCTAACCACATCGTGGTTAAGAACCACATTATTGCTATGCAGTAAACAAATATGGGAGGGTGCATAAGCGCCCTCCCATATTTGTTTTTTGTCAGATGAACTGTGAAGTAATTTCACTGTCGAAGCTTGGATAGAAGAAGTCTTCCTCAAACTGGTTAGTCACGATACTCTCTTGTTTAGCGAATCTTGACTCCAGTTCTTCTATTCATTTATCTACTTCCTCAAGCTGTTCAGGATGAGTAGCATCGATTTCAGCATCACACTCGCTGCCGTCGTTCTTTTCTTCAGGCTTCATGAGTCCCTCAAGAAGATCCTTTCCGATCTGCTCTACGTTTACACCCCTACCACCGTTAGCTGCTAAGTTCTGCTGTACAGCCTTCTGGAAGAGCTCTTCCTTCTGCTTCTTCATCTCTTCTACTACTTCGTTATAGTAGTCCTCCTGATATACTTCCCACTTACAGCTGAACATCTCAGGTACAGTTTCCTTCCACGGAACACAGCCGAATCTGCTGGTTACGTAAAGGTAAGGATGAGTCATCTTACTGTTCTCATCAGGCCACTGAGTCTTGATGAACACATCGGGCTGCCAGTTAGGAAGTCTCATAATCATACCATCCTTATTAGGATCAGTGATCAGCTTAAGAGCTTCAGAGAACATAAGTCCCTTATTTGACTTAAAGTCAGACTCTGAGACTGCCTGAATAGCATACTTGGTGACACCGTAGTCGTTTGTATCCGTGCTCCAGAGCTTTTCCCTGTCTATATCCTTTACTACGACATGAGCGTTTGTACCAAGCTCTATGTCAATAAGCTGGAAGTCCTCAGGAAGGAACTCTACGAGCCAAGGAGGAATAAAGAAGAGATCTTCCTCTGGTTTTATTCTGAGACCGCCGAATGCAGTGATCTCTTCAGCAGTAAGAGTAGTAGCATCCCAGTTCTGATCTGCAAGAAAGTTCTTGTATCCCTTGACCTGGTCAACGAAGTCCTTCTTAACGTCGAATTCGTTATCCTTGTTGTATGCTCCTATGAGAAAGGAGACAATGTTGGCAAAAGTTGCCATGATGCCTGTGGGTGAAATGTTGTTCTTATTCATGTGCGTTTACCTCTTTCTTAGTTTCATTTATAGAACGAACCGCCTTGATCAACTCTATAAGATTGAGATTGATATTGTGCAGCTCGTCATCTATGTGTCTTAAAGTAGCAGAAATCTCTGCTTCGGTATACATTCCCATACAACTAACCTCTCTTAGTTACTCGTTTCCGCAGAATAGAGACTTTATAACTTCAAGTCCATCCTGTGGAGTGTGGCCGTCCCATTTAGGTGCTCTCTCCAAGTACTCAATCTCAGCCTTTTCGAATAAGGGGAGATACTTTTCATCGAAGTGATATGTTACACTTCCATAATCAGTACTCATACCAGCAATGAACATTCCAGGAAACATAGTTCCATCTTCATGCTGTTTAGAGTACCATGGATGTGCAGAAATATGAAGGCTTTCATACTCAGCGAACTCATTTACATCCTGTATAGAACGCAGTAATGCTAAGAACAGAATGCTTCTGTGTTCGTAGAGTTCATCGAATGTATGGTAGCCGTCTGATACGTCACCCATATTCGGTGTACCGTCGCTGTTTCTTTTTGTACCAGTGATTACCTTCTTCCAAGAACCTGTATCTTTGGAAGTCTCTTCAAGTGCATCACTGCCGAGATAGTCATTATAGTCCATCGGTGTACCTTTCCTTTTATAGTATTCGTCAAGGATTTTATCGGTAGATGTGATAGTGCCATCAGCATTGTAGAACTTGGCCATCGCAATCACCCCTTATCTGAAATCCTTGATATCTCTTATAACTTCAAAGTCCTGTCCAGGAGCATAGGTTAATCTGATATCACGAATGTCACATACATTGATGCTGGTAACACCAGCTTTGCCGTCCTCGGAGTA
>Ga0255347_1001361_pt1 | contig 40106 bp, 36 predicted proteins | sample wastewater_treat_2_FD_192479 | JGI IMG/M metagenome (GOLD analysis project Ga0255347, IMG submission 192479) | Wastewater microbial communities from Lulu Island WWTP, Vancouver, Canada - plant24 | ecosystem: Engineered > WWTP > Wastewater > Unclassified | place: Canada: Vancouver, British... | reverse complement strand
TATCTGACCCGCAATATGGACATTTTTTTACTCATCTTTCAGCCTTCTGAATTTTTATCCATATATACCATTGTTATCACTAGAGTATTACCCTGTTTCAGACCCCGTTTTTCCGCATTAAGCCTGAAAAAACATATTTTAGTAGTTGACGATGATGCGGTTGCCTGTGAATTTCTTCAGGAAGCACTCTCGCTTGACGGTTATGAAGTCGAGGCGCTTACTTCGGCAAAAAATGCTTTAAAGCTGGACCTTTCCCAATTTGATTTGCTCATGTCCGACATCCGTATGCCGGAAATGGACGGATTGCAGTTTCTTGATCAGGTCCATAAAAAATGGCCGGATTTACCGGTCGTTCTGATGACGGCTTACGGCTCTCTGGAAACGACGATGGAGGCGTTAAGTCTCGGCGCATGGGATTATATCAGCAAGCCTTTTTCACCGGATGACTGTCGAAAAATAGTCAAAAAGGTACTGGATGTCCGGGAGCTGCGTGAACGGCATTTACGTTTAGATTTGCCGGAAAAAAGCCCGGACACAAAACTGATCGGATCATCCGCGGCAATGGTCGAGTTTTATAAACAGATCGCCCGCATTGCAGACGCGCCGGCCAGTGTCTTGATCGAAGGAGAAAGCGGAACAGGCAAAGAATTGACCGCGCGTTCCCTGCACAATATGTCTTCACGCCGGGACAAGCCTTTCGTCGTCGTACACTGTGGCGCGATACCCGACAACCTGCTGGAATCGGAGTTGTTCGGCTACGAAAAGGGATCTTTCACCGGCGCTGACCATCAGCATGTCGGGCTGCTGGCATCGGCAGAAGGAGGAACCGTGTTTCTGGATGAAATCACGGAAATGTCCACCGCCCTTCAGGGTAAATTCCTGCGCTTCATGCAAAACGGTGAAATACGAAGAATTGGCAGCCACGACGTCCAAAATGTTGCCGTACGCGTGGTGGCGGCCGCCAATAAAAACATCAATGACGAGGTCAATGCCGGACGCTTTCGCATGGATCTCTTATATAGATTTATCGTTCGGCTGCATGTCCCTCCGTTGAGAGAACATAAAGAGGATATCCCCTTGCTGATAGAATCTCTGCTGAAAAAATTCGGTTACCCGAAAGTTCGGATTTCCCCGAAGGCTATGGAATTACTCATGGCGTACCACTGGCCGGGAAATGTCCGGGAGATGGAAAATGTGATCCAGCAAACCCTGCTGCTTTCCCCTTTTGAGATCATTCTTCCGGACAATTTACCTGATCATTTTCAGCCAAAAGAACAGCGCAAGGATGCCGCGACATCCGATTTATCACCCTTGGAAATCGTGGAAAAAGAAAAAATACGGCAGACCCTGACAGAGACAGCATGGAATCAATCGAAGGCGGCGCAACTGCTGAATATTGACCGGAAAACGCTGCGCCTGAAAATTCGCCGTTATGAATTATCGGAAGGAAAATCTTCAGCGAAGGATTGAAACCGAATTTTCGTTGCAAAGTTGCCCGCACGGGTTTCATTGCACCGTGCGTTCACTGTCTTTATACACCGGCAGGTAAATCATAATGGACGTTCCTGCGTCCGGAACATTTCTGATTTCTATTTTACCGCCGTGAGTTTTAACGATATCCCGGACAATCGCCAGTCCCAGTCCACGTAACCCTTCGTCATGTTTTGTGCTGAAAAACGGTTCGCACGCCTTCTCGATCATGTCGGGGGACATTCCAGGGCCTGTATCGCTGACGGTGATGATCGCAAAACTGTCAGACGAGCGGGACGAAACGGTTATTTTTCCGCCCCCCGGCATTGCCTCCTGCGCGTTTTGAATGATATTCATCAAAGCGGTTTGAATACGATACCGGTCCACATAGACGGTGTCGATCGCTTGACTCATATCGACTTCAATCCTGACCATGTTCTTATGCATTAGCGGCTCAACAAGAGGCAATGTCTCACTTAAAATCTGTTGAACAGTCAGCGCTTCAAAATGAGGATCCGGCAGCCGCGTTGCCTTGCGCACATTTTGAATAACATTATCCAAACGCTGGGTCTGTTGGATAATCAAATTCAACTTATGTTCCACATCCGGAGGCCACCCGCCTTTCTCCAGCAGGAGCCTGACAAGACCACCGATGGAATGAAGCGGCGTACCCAGATCATGAGCGAGATGTGCTGTCAGTTGCCCTAATGTCGTTAATTGTTTTAAATCGGCAACCTGTTTTTGCAATTGAACCACGTTCAGTGTTTCCTCACGAACACGCTCTTCCAGGTGTTTGTTGAGTTCCAGATTTCTATTCATAACATCCTGAATCTCATCCGCCATGACATTGAAATGTCTTGATATCTGTCCCCATTCATCACGGTGCAGCATCGAAATTCTGTTTTCATACTGACCTTGATGAAATCCATCGATGACGTTAAGAATCACATTGAGCGGTTTGCCAATCATCCAGCGGTAGCTCAATCCCAATACAAAAAGAATGAATACCAATAATCCCAGACTGCTGAAGACAAGCAGAATACGGGCTCTGTTGATAATTTCCATGTTGGCTCGTGAAAAACCAATCACCCCTACGACTAATTGAGCGCCTTTAGTTTCTCCTGATACGGGGTAGAGCAACCCCAGAGCCGGGCCGCTTTCCGTGTCTATTTTAACGTAACGTTGTTTATTGCCGACTCCTGCAGCGGCAACAACATTGTCCGGCCATTCATATTGAACGCGGCTCGCACCTGCCACATAATCAACCTCCTTATGAGCCGTGTCAAAAATATCAATTCTCGCAAGACGGACATCTGTCTGTAAATGATCTTTCAGTGCTGAGTCAAGGGCGCGTATGCCCTGTTTGGTCGGGAAATACTGATAAAAGGTCGCGACGGTTTCAGAAACGTCTTTCAGTCTCTTGACTTGCTGATCGACCAAGATGCCTTCCAGGGCGGTAAGCTGGATAATCCCCCAAAGCGCCATGGTTAAGGCAAGACCAACCACTGTAAGCGCCATCAGTCTGGCACGTACGGTCAATTCGTCATGAAAAGTGATAATGTGTTGAACGATCTTTCTCAACATGGATGAAGACATATCAAAGACAAGGATAATTATCCAGAAGTCTGACCGGATGAATACCATCCTCCGTATCTAGTCCCGCATCGCCCTTAGAGGAGTTCAACCGGGAGGCGCCGGGATCTCTCCAGTCCACCGCGCTGCAGGGGTTATTAAAAAAAGAAAAGGACAGGCAAAACCTGTCCCTTTTTTGAAAGCACGTAAAGTTGCTTAACCTTATTTCGCGGCAGGTGCAGCAGGTGCGGCTTCTTCTACTTTCTTTTCTACTTTCTTGGCTTTCTTGGCAGCCTTCTTCACTTTCTTTGCATCGTCTTTCTTGACTTCGTCTTTTTTCACGTCGTCTTTCTTGACTTCGTCTTTCTTGACGTCAGCTTTAGCTGCGGGAGCTGCGACAGGCGCGGCAGCTTTTTCGGCAGCAGCCACTGTCATGGTTAATGCGAAAACAAATGCAACCACTAATAATACAACACGTTTCATCTTAAAATCCTCCTTTTAAATTACATTTTTTTAATACTACCCTCATCTCTTGAGGGACTTCAAACAACACCTACTTTTTAGCCGGAACAGATTTTGTTTCGGACTTATCAATTTCCTTTTTCTTCAACACAATCCTGGATATTTTCGATGCCATAAGCCCGGCATCTGTCTCTGTATATTCTATCCTCACAGAATCATTAACACGGACCCCTGTGAGCGGTTTTTCTAAAATAAATTCCATTGTTTCTATATCGCCTTTGACTGTCCGCTCTATCTTAACTGCCTCTTTTGAAACTTCAATGACTTTGCCCGTCGCATGCATTTTCGCGACCTTTAAAGTATTGATCTTCGCTCTATTGGATTGAGCGGGAGGGAAAGACATATCCGTGGCGGCAACCTGCGCTGAAAAAAGAAAAATTATGCAAACTGTTTGCAATAATATTTTTCTCATGATTGCCTCTCCCCTTGAAAACTTTTCTTAAAGATGCTTAAGCAATGTATATGCCAACCCAACACAAACCGGAAATAATATGGATGTTGTCGAAATCATAGAGTTATATTTTTTTACTCCCGAGCGCCTTCATTTTTTCATCCTTTCGTTGGACAATTATTCCCCAATCATGGAGAATTATGATCCGGTTTTTCAACTGTTGACCGGATACAATCCTTCATGATACTTTCACGTCAAAAAAAAAGATCCTTCATCACGCCTATGAGTTCAGAAGATAAAATTTGGGATGTTATTGTTGTTGGGGGCGGAGCGGCGGGTTTGATGGCAGCGGGTCGCGCCGGAGAGCTTGGAGCAGGTGTTTTGCTTTTGGAAAAAACGGAAAGCTGCGGCAAAAAAATCATCGTCAGCGGCAAGACTCGTTGCAATTTAACCAATATCGCCGAATTAAGTCACTTTATTTCAATGTATGGCAATAACGGCCGCTTTCTTTTCAGTGCCTTCAATCATTTCTTTCGCACCGAACTACTTGATTTCATGCTCAGATATGGACTGGCCACCAAGGTGGAACGCGGAGGAAGAATCTTCCCGGTTTCCGATAACTCTCATGATGTTGTAATGGTTTTAAAAAAATATCTTTTTGATAATAAAGTTCAACTGAAGACAAACACGCATGTAACTGACATTGAAACAAAAAATAAACATGTCTTTGGCGTCAAAACCAAGGGAGGCCGGTTTAACAGCCGGGCCGTGATCCTCGCCACAGGCGGTGCAACCTGGCCATCAACCGGCTCTACCGGTGATGGGTATAAAATCAGCTCAAACATCGGGCACACCATCGTCAAGCTCAGACCGGCACTGGTTCCCCTGATTGTGAAGGAACAACAACTGGCCCAATCCATGCAGGGCGTGAGCCTGCGCAATGTCCGCGTCACCGCTTTTCAGGGAGAAACGGCCTCCATCGATGCGAGGCTTACCCCAAATATCGTGTACGGGCGCGGCGAAAAAAAAGCGCCTAAACCTCCCGTTATTGAAAGCCGTTTCGGAGAAATGATCTTCACCCATTTCGGTTTAGGAGGCCCGATTATTTTGCTGATGAGTCTGGCCGTGGTGGAAGCTATGGAAAAGGGACCGGTATCCGTGCTCATCGATTTAAAGCCCGCCCTTACTCGGGAACAACTTCACAGACGCCTCCAGCAGGATATGGACCATTTCAGCAAGAGAAAAATTACCGGGATGATGAAAGGGTATCTGCCATCTAAAATGATTGAACCTTTTGTCGCGCTGACCGGGATAGGTAAAGATAAAATGGCCCATCAAATCACAGCCGCCGAAAGGGGGAAAATTGTCGAAGGGTTTAAAGCGCTACGCTTTAATATCAAATCCCCTCTACCGTTGGAAAAGGCCATCGTCACCGCCGGGGGCGTTTCGCTGAAAGAAATAGACCCACGAACCATGGCATCCACATTATTGGAGGGATTATATTTTTGCGGTGAGGTTATGGATATTGATGCCGATACAGGAGGCTATAACCTTCAGGCCGCTTTTTCCACCGGGTATCTGGCCGGTGAAAAGGCAGCAGAGCATATCAGGTCACATTCAGAAACACCTATCGACTCATAACGCAACAATAAAAAAACCATGTGGCCGTTGAGATCAACGGCCACATGGTTTTAGCAAACTGATTTAAAAAATATTAATGAGCGAACAGGGCGAAACTTCCCTGTGTGACAGGCTGCACGCCTTCCATGTATGCGGTAGCCAACGGCTGAACGCCGGACGCTAAATCTTTTGTTCTGCTCAATACCAGGGTCGCGGTCATATTTGCGCAACCGCCGGCAAAATTAGGGTTAACCGTGGTCTTCGGTAAAACCATATACAATTGTGTCAAGGTGCCGCTTGTGCCGACATCAATACTGCTGGTGCCATCCATTTGCACCAACATCATACTGGTTCCGATAGTTCCCATCATGTTACCATTATAATGAAGGTAATTCTCCATGCCGACATAACCGGCCCCTGTAAAACCGCCCGTGGTAAAACCGTCTCTGTCCCCCCACGTCATGTCGATAGCAACGGAAGGAATCCCCAGGTAGAAATTGTTAAAGGTTTGTTCAATGCCCTGGGTATTGTCTGAGGCGTGATTGCCCATCATGATGCTGCCCTGATAGGTTGGGCCAACCGCCCATAAAGGATTCACGATCACCGCAAACTGGTCATTATAAAGAGATCCCATAATCTGATCTACGCCGCCCGTAGCACCCGGGGTACTGAGATTTTTTTGCGTTCCCAGCTTCATGATGGCGTCCGTATTTACGGGATGAACAAAAATGGAAGGCAAACCGACGTTCATCCTCGTCACGGTACCGCTGCTGCCCACATCAATCGTCATTTTATTGTACACGATGATATTGGAAGCGGGTCCCATTGTAATATTGCCAACTCCGGTCCAGCCGGCAGAGTTGTAGGTTCCAAAGCCGTCCCCGTCCCCCAATGCCGACAATGTCGGTGCAAAATTTTCGACCATCACACTGCCGCTGATCGTACTGTGAGTATAGGTGGGGCAGGAGAAGTCCACTGTCACACCTTCTTGCGCAGTGATACCATCCAGTTCACTTTCAGTAATAATCTTCTTGGCAAATGATATAAATGGCATCATCGTAAAAAACAGTGCCGCAATCATACCTGCTAATACTCTTTTCATACCTTACACTCCTTGTGTCAGGGTTAATGGATAAAACATCAATGAGCAAACATTCGCATACTTCCCGTCATTTCTGTGCTGAAGCCTCGCATATACAGCTCGCCCAAAACCGGCGGATTATCGCTGAAATCTTTTGTCGCGCTGAGTGCCAGTGGAGCCTGAAGCTGCGCGGGTTTTATCGTTGTCGTCGGTAAAACCATCTGCAACTGCGTCAAGGTGCCGCTGGTGCCGACATCCATACTCATGGTACCCCTGACATACACCCCCTGCATACCCGGTCCCTGCCAGACATCATTCATCCCGAAATAACCGGGGCGGTTATAGGTTCCGAAACCGTCCGGGTCACCCCATGAAGCGTCAATCAGCACAGGTGAATCGGCAATATCCCTTGCCTGAAAGGTGGTTACCACGCCCGCCACAGCATTGGGCGCGCCATCGACACCACTGAACGTAATGTCTATCCCCTGTGTGTTACCTGTGGAATGATTGGAAACAGTTATAACGCCATAATATTCCTGGTCACCAATATACGGGTTGAGAAATAAATTCAGGTTATTCGTGTATAAAGTCCCCAATATCTGATTGTCTGTAAGCTGTTTACCCGAGCTTAACTTCATCGTCGCGTCTGTCTTCGCTGTACTGATCAGGGTACGGGGCAGAACGATCTGGAGCTTTGTCGCCGTACCACTGCTGCCGACATCAATATCCATCGAGCCAAAAAGAGCGATATTGGCGGCAGAGCCTGTACTAATCCCGCTCATTCCGAGCCAGCCGGCACCCGTGTAGCTGCCCGGTGTAATGCCGTTATCATCACCCAAAGAAAACAAGGTGGGACTGAAGTTGGTCACGTGGATCGTGGCGTTGTCGTAAGTATTGGTGCCTCTGCCAAAATCCAGAGTCACGCCGGCTTCGGCTGTCAACGCATTGAGTTCGCTATCGGAAATAGCTGTTTTGGCGTATGATAAAAATGGTAAAGATACAAGAAAGATGAAAATGATTGCGGCGGTGAATATCTTTTTCAAGTCTGCCCTCTTTACAATATGCAATTATAAAAGCGCGGATATCATTAAACTACTTTCGTGGTAATTGCACTGGTATTTAATGATACAAAACAACTGTTTGCAAACAATCACACTGGTTTTGCCAGTATCGAATCCATTCAGAAACGTGCCATGATTAAGGATGTATTTTTCATACTTGATTGCGAATGTAATGTCAAGAATATTTTTTATATTTCTAACAGGTTAGTTCAATATCTGATGATCGTATAATCAGGCACCCAGATATGCAAAAATTTCACTTAACGATGGGTGTGGCAGCACCCAGGCGCGTAATTGGCTCTTGGTCATTTCCTGCGATACCGCCAGAGTCAAAGGCGCGATAAGATCCGCCGCGTCTTCACCGGCAATCGTCGCGCCGATGATTCTGCCCCCGCTGAAAAATGCTTTCACAAAACCCTGTCCGATCAATTCCGCCCGGGCAACAATGTTGGTGGTATAAGGAGACCTGATCATTTCTACGGGCAGATTTTCTTCTTCGGCACGTTTCTGGGTATATCCCACCCGCGCAATCTGCGGGTGACTGTAAACAACCGAAGGAATAAAGTTTTCGTTATAGGAAAAATCTTCTCCTCCGAACAAACGTGCTGCAGCAAACCTCCCCTGCTGCATTGCCCGGTGAGCCAGCATCATCCCTCCGGTTACATCGCCCGCCGCATAAATGCCGGGCACATTGGTCATCATATTTTTATCTGTCCTGATCCCGGCCTTTGTGTATTCAACGCCAAGCCGGTCCAGCTCCGCTGTACGCAACAGAGGCTTTCTTCCGGTACAAAGGAGCGCATAATCGGCATTCATTTCCAGAGTTTTTCCATCTTTTTGAGCAGTCATTGTCACGCCGCTTCCGGTATCGTTGAGGTTTTCCAGTTTTGTCGATGTGTGAATCACAACCCCCAGACCGGCCAGTTCCTGCCGGAGCAGATCGGAACATTCCTGATCCTCCAGAGGAATGATTCTATCCAGCATTTCCACGACAGTCACTTTTGCTCCCAATTCCGCAAACAAAGTGGCAAATTCTACTCCGATCACACTGCCGCCAACAATCATGATACTTGAAGGAAGCTTGTTCAGGTCGAGAATGCCGTCCGATGTCAGTATCCTTTCCGAAAGAGTGATTCCGGGCAGCATCTGAGGGACGGAACCCCAGGCGATCATGATGTTTTGAGCCAAGAAATGCTCAGAGGTTCCCGAAGGGTCAGTCAGGCGGACTCCCGAAGAAGAAACCACTTCACCCGTGCCACGCCTGATTTCCGCTCCGGCATCGGTAAGAAGTTTCTGCGCGCCCAAAGCGGAAACCTTTACAATCTGCTGCTGGTGTTTTTTAATGGCGGTAAAATCAACGGAGGCACCCGCAATATTGATGCCCATGCGCTTGAGTTTTTTCAAATCCGTATAATGCTTGCTGCAAGAAAGCAGCGCTTTCGTCGGGATACAGCCGCGATGTGCGCAGATGCCGCCCCACCCTTCTTTTTCAATAACAAGGACTCTTTTCTTATTCCTTGCCGCGGTTTCCGCTGCCGCCAGTCCTCCCGGCCCTCCGCCGATGACAATCAGATCATATTTTTCAGACACTTTTACACCTCACAAATGTTAAGAAGATTGATATTCTATTTTGACCATTGACTATCCACCGTTCAACGGGCTTCTGCCGCGTGATAGGAACTGCGCACCCGCGGGCCGGACTCCACATACTGAAAACCCTTTCGATATGCGATCGTTTTGAACTCGTCAAACTCATCCGGATGATAGTATTTAGCCACCGGCCAGTGCCGGAGCGTAGGTTGCTGATACTGCCCAATGGTCAGACGCCGGCAGGAAACGGACGCCAGATCATCGATCAGCTGGAGAATATTTTCCCTGCTCTCGCCGAAGCCGATCATGAAACCGCTTTTAGAAACCACCGGAGATGAACTGATCTTTTTAAGAAGATTCAGCGAAGTTTTATAGCTGCCCTGTGGCCGCAGTTTCGCGAACATCGGCTTCACCACTTCCATGTTGTGATTGATGACATCGGGTCCGGCCGCAATGATTTTCTCAAGCGACGCGGGATTGCCCTGAAAATCGGGAATCAGAACCTCCACCTTGCAGGAGGGATTTTCTTCCCGCAACCTGGTAACACAGCTGGCAAATACCTCCGCCCCGCCGTCCGGCAAGTCATCGCGGGTGACAGAAGTAATCACCACATATTCCAGCTTCATTTTTTTCACTGCGTCGGCCAGACGATTGACTTCATTGGGATCAACTGCAACCGGTCTGCCATGTTCGACATTGCAGTACAGGCAACCGCGTGTACACACATTGCCCAAAACGAGAAAGGCTGCCGTCCCGGAATGAAAACATTCGGCCATATTGGGACAGGCCGCTTCCTCGCAAACAGTATGCAGTCCCAGACCATCCAAAGTTGATTTTATGTTACGGCACTCCGCAGAAAATGGAGGACGGACTTTAAGCCAGTCTGGCTTGCGGAGAATGTGTTTGGCGCTTTGATGTTCGTTCATAAAAGTTACATCAAGAAAAAATTATACAATGAAAGTTAAGCTCCTTGCGGAAAGCGCAATGCAGGAGACTTCAGTGTCCTTCAGGGTATGAGTGTTTTTCGACAGCCCTCTTGTATCACCTTTTCCAGCAGACGTCCGGCTTGCGCGCCGCCAATACTTCATCCAGCCGGGCAACCGGTGTCGTCACCGGCGCGTTTTTCACAGTCCCAGGATTTTCTTTCGCTTCCCGTGCGATGGCCATCATGGCGTCGCAGAAAGTATCCAGGGTTTCCCTGCTTTCGGTTTCAGTGGGCTCTATCATGATGGCTTCCGGCACGATCAACGGAAAATAAATTGTCGGAGGGTGATAGCCGTAATCAATCAGCCGCTTGGCGATATCGGTCGTGTGCACACCATTTTCGACAACTTGTCTGTTCCCTGAAAAAACACATTCGTGCATACATACGCGGTCGTAGGGCAGATCAAAATACGGCTTCAATTTTTCCTTGATATAGTTGGCATTAAGAACAGCCATCTCAGTCGCATGTTTCAAACCCTCCGCCCCCAAAGACCGGATGTACGTGTAGGCTCTCACCACAACATTGAAATTCCCGTAAAAAGCCCGGACCCGGCCGATGCTGTCGGGAAATTTTTGCGACCATTGATACCGTTCGCCTGTTTTCACTATGCGGGGTATGGGCAGAAAATCAACCAGTGCCCTGCTCACACCGACAGGACCGCTGCCCGGCCCGCCTCCGCCATGTGGCGTGGAAAACGTTTTGTGCAGATTGAGTTGGATAACATCAAATCCCAGATCCCCCGGTCTGGTTTTACCCAAAAAGGCGTTGGCATTGGCGCCGTCGCCATACAGCAGACCGCCCTTCCCGTGAACGATGGCCGCCACTTTCTCGATATTCCGTTCAAAAAGCCCCAGCGTATTGGGATTCGTCAGCATCAACGCGGCCACCTCTTCCGTCATCAGAGATTCCAGATGCTCGATATCCACACCGCCATCGCTGTTCGATTTCAGTTCCATAATTTCAAAGCCGCAAAGAGCGCTCGAGGCCGGATTGGTTCCGTGAGCGGTATCCGGAATAAGAATAATCCGCCGTTTCTGGCCTTTCTTTTCAAAATATTTTTTGATCATCATGACACCGGTCAGCTCGCCGTGGGCGCCCGCTGCCGGTTGCAGCGTGAACTCTTCCATGCCAAAGATGGCGCACAAATATTTCTGCATTTCAAAAATCAACTGAAAATTTCCCTGGGCGGATTCCTCATCCGCATAGGGATGCAGTCCGGTAAAGCCCGTCAGAGCCGCGGCATTCTCGTTGACTTTGGGATTGTATTTCATCGTACAGGAACCCAGGGGATAAAAACCGAGATCGACACCAAAATTTCGCCGTGACAAATTGGTGTAGTGGCGAACCAGATCAATTTCAGCGACCTCCGGTAAATCGAGCTCATCACGAAGATATCTGCTGCCAATTATTTTTTCCATATCAACAGAAGGCACATCACTTGCCGGAAGATCCGCAGCAGATCGTCCCGGTTTGCTTATTTCAAAGATCAGTTTCATCTGTTATCTCCCCATCTCATTTCAATATGGCTATCACCCTGTCTATATCTGCCTTCGAAACCATTTCTGTTGCGCAAAAGAGCAACGTATTCTCCAGTTCAGGATAATCTCTGTGCATTTCATAACCGCCAACGATTCCTTCGTTCAGCAGTTTTTGATTCACTCTTTTGGAATCCGGGCACTGTAAAACAAATTCATGATATACAGGCGCGGTAAACACTTCTTTCCAGCCCGGAAGTTCCAACAGCCTGTATTTCAGGTAATGAGCTTTATAGACATTGAGCTCCGCCAGCTTTTTCAGTTTTTTGCCGAGAGCGGCAAGATAAACACCCGCCGCCAGCGCGCAGAGTGCTTCGTTGGAACAGATATTGGACGTGGCTTTTTCCCTGCGGATATGCTGCTCACGGGTCTGCAGCGTCAGCACAAATCCCCGTTGACCTTTTTTATCGACTGTCGCTCCGACCAGCCTTCCGGGTATCCGGCGCATAAATTTTTCACGGGCGGCAAAAATGCCCAGATACGGTCCGCCATAATTCAAAGGATTGCCGAAACTCTGGCCTTCACCCACAACAAAATCTGCTCCCGCCAAACCCGCCGGTTTCAGAATCCCCAGGGAAGTACCATCCGTGAAACCAGCGACAAGCAGTGCTCCTTTGTGGTGCACCGCTTCAGCCACAGGCGCAATATCCTCAATGACACCGAAAAAATTGGGACTCTGTACAATAACCGCGGCAACCTGATCGTCAACCGTTTCTTCTAAAACATTCAGGGCAATTTGACCGGACGGGGTGTGAGGCAGTTCAGTGACCGTGTACCCGTTCGCCCAGCAATACGTGCTCAAAACCTGCCGGTATTCGGGGTGAACCGATCGGGCAACGATGATTTTTGTCCGGTTGGATATTTTCGCGCAAAGCACCGCCGCTTCAGCCATCGCGGACGCCCCGTCGTACATGGAGGCATTGGCGATTGCCGTGCCGGTCAGATGGGCAATCATGGTCTGATATTCATAAATCGCCTGGAGAATGCCCTGGCTGATTTCAGCCTGATAGGGCGTGTAAGCTGTGTAAAATTCCGCACGACCCATGATATGGCCGACAAGTGCCGGAATGAAATGATGATAAGCTCCCGCCCCGGTCAACGTTAATCGCGGCAATTGATTTTGACCGGCAAGTTTTTTCATCAAAGACAGCGTCTCCAGCTCGGATAACGCGAGGGGAATGTCGAGAAGCTGCTTCAGTCTGAATTTTTCAGGGATATCAACAAAAAGTTCTTCAAGGTTTGAAATACCGATTGCCGACTGCATCTCGGCAATATCATCGGACGTGTGAGGGCAGTAATCCATAGTTATGATTTTCTTTCTTTAATCTTTTTCCTCTCGGAGCATTTCTTCATAGTCAGCCGCGGTCAGCAGCATGTTCAGTTCATCCGGATTCGATAAACGCATTTTGACAATCCATCCCTCGCCAAACGCATCCTGATTAATCAGTTCAGGTGTTTCTTCCAGCCTGGTATTGACCTCGACGACTTCTCCGCTGACCGGAGAAAAAACGTCCGAGACGGATTTCACGGACTCAACAACCGCAACCGTGGAATGCTGAACAACTTTTCTGCCGGTTTCCGGTAAGTCTACAAAAACAATGTCTGTGAGCATTTCCTGAGCGTAGTCGGTTATACCGATAATGGCTGTTCCGTCACTATAGTAAATCAACCACTCATGATCGCGGGAGTAATATCTGTCCTCCGGATTTGGCTTGGCCATAACGCCCCTCCTTTTAATGTTATTTTGTCCGTTTATAAAATGGCAGTTGAACCACTTTTGCCGCGGCCATTGTGTCGCGGATAGCGATTTCAATGGCTGTATCCGGCGCACTGAAATCCACATCCATAAACGCCAGACCGATTGCTTTATTCAATGTCGGTGAAAACGTGCCGGACGTTACCACACCGATTTCTTTTCCGCTATGAAAAATCTTGTAGCCATGACGGGCGATGCCCCGACCTGTCATTTCCAGCCCGACCAGCTTTTTCTTGATTCCGTGCTTTTGTTTTTCCCTGAGAGCGGCAGATCCGACAAATACCTTGTCCGGACCAACAATCCAGCCATAAGTCACTTCCTGCGGCATGACCGATTCATCCATATCCTGGCCGTTGAGCATCATACCGGACTCCAGTCTCAGCGTGTCACGCGCTCCAAGACCACATGGTTTCATGCCCACATCAGCACCTGCTGTCATGAGTTGATCCCATATCTGACCGATAACGCTGCCATGCGCATAAACCTCAAAGCCATCTTCACCGGTATAGCCGCTTCGCGAGATGATGGCCTCAAATCCCGCAACCTGAGATCTGCAGAAATGATAGAACCGCAAATTTTTCAGGTCAGCCGGTGTAAGCTTTTGTAATATTTCTGCCGATCGGGGACCCTGGATGTCCAGCTTACCGGTTTCATCACTGATATCTTTCAGCTCGCAATCAAATTTTTTATCCGCCGCAATCTTATTCATCCACTCCCAATCTTTCTCTCTGGGTGTGGCGTTGGTCACCAGCATATAATCATTTTCACCCATCCGGTAAACGGTCAGATCATCCATGATGCCGCCGTTTTCATTGAGCAGTGCCGCGAGCTTGATCTGTCCAACCGTCTGCTCCGCAAGGTTTCTGGTCAAAGCGTACTGTAAAAGATCAAACGCCTGCGGACCCCTGACTTCAAACTCCCCCATATGACAGATATCAAATAAGCCGGCAGCGGCTCTCGTCCCTTTATGCTCCTCGATCACATTCGTGTACTGTACCGGCATGGCCCAACCGCCGAAATCAATGATTTTGGCTTTCAGATCTACATGCTTTTCATAAAGGGGTGTTTTTTTCAGCATCATGGCATCCAATCATTCTTAACATCATATAAAAACCGTTACACCGGCGGCGCTGACGGTTCAGCTCAAAACTCTTCCTCCGGTGAGCATTCAATCGCGGAAAATGATCACGATTTCACCTTTGATGGTTGTTGCTATTGTTTCTGTAAAAAAGTTACTACACGTAAAGGTATTATGCAAGGATGAATCCTGAAATCCGTCTCCAGCATAATCAGCGCTTCCTGCTTTCAACCGGCCCCTTTAAATATCTTCTCAAAAAACAGCTGCTTGCTTTTGGGATAAAAAATATCCCCGTAATCGACAATCAACCTGCCGTCCAAATGGTCAACTTCATGCTGGATAACGCGGGCAACGAAATCAAGATATTTCTTGTTGATCTTACCGCCCCGGGCATCAAGGGCACGGACTTTGATCTCCGGAAAACGGCCTACTTCCACCTGAATATCCGGGCAGGAAAGACACCCTTCCGCCGCGATCACTTTTTCTCCACGCTCCTGCGTAATCCGCGGATTTACTAAAACTTCAATATCATCAATACTATTTACTTTTTTTTGTCCTTCGCCAAAACCTCTTGTCCGGAAGACGATGACCCTTTTATTAATACCAATCTGCGGTGCGGCCAGCCCCACAGCGTCATCTCTTTCCATAAAGGAATCTATCAACGTTTGAATGATTTCGCGCCCTTCCTTATCCAGAGGCACGGGCAGTTCGATAGACGCCTTCCTTAAAACAGAAGTGTCTTTGTCATTGATCCCTTCTTCATTCCACAGTGCTAAAACTCTTTTTGTTGGCATCATTTTACTCAAATCATTATATTGTGGCGTTCCTTACCACCGATTCTTTTATATTACAAGTAATTGCCGCTTGCAATCGCCGCGCATATTTTGCTAAACAGCACAATATGCTGAATTCATAAATAATTGGAAGGAATTCAAATTTGATTAACCAAATCGTCACCAAAGTCGCCAGGCAACAGTTCGCCCGTTCGCTGAAATTTGAAGAAGGACTGATACCGGAATTGCCTCCCTGCAGCGACAACAGGCAGCGCCTTCTCTATCTTCACATTCCTTTTTGCGAAGAACTCTGCCCTTACTGTTCCTTTCACCGGATTACGTTTGAAGAGCCCCTCACCAGAAGATATTTTCAGGCTCTCCGGCGGGAAATGAAGATTTATCATGAAAAAGGATATAAATTCGAAGGAATTTACGTCGGCGGTGGAACACCGACCGTTCTCATCGATGATCTTGCGGAAACATTGAATCTGGCACGGGAACTTTTCCCGATCATCGACCTATCTGTAGAGACAAACCCGAATCATTTAACATCAAAAAATATTGAAATCCTGCGTAAAAGCAAAGTCAAAAGACTTTCCGTGGGTGTACAGACTTTCAATGATGATATGCTCAAAAAAATCGGCCGTTACGACAAATACGGCTCCGGTCAGGAAATCGCCGAACGGCTGAAAAATACCCGGGGATTTTTCCACACCTTAAACGCCGACATGATTTTTAATTTCCCCGGCCAGACAGGCGCGATCATCGAAGATGATCTGGCCGCGATTCTCGAGCTCAATATCGACCAGGTGACCTTTTATCCTTTGATGATTTCCGACCTGACGCGGGACATCATGAAAAGCACCGTAGGGAATGTTGATTTCCACAATGAAGAAAGGCTTTACCAGCTCATCGTCCGGCGTCTGGAAAAAAACTATGATTTTTCATCTGCCTGGTGTTTTTCGCGGAAAGAATCGCTGGTGGATGAATACGTTGTAGAATTCGAAGAATACGCGGGTCTCGGCAGCGGCGCCATCGGCTATTTATACGGAACCTGTTATTCCAATACGTTTGATATCGAAAAATACATCTCGTCTCTGGAGAAAGACAAACTGCCCATCCAGGCTTCGCGCACGTTTGATCTTCATGATCAGATGAGCTATGATTTTCTGATGAAACTGTTCAGTACAAAACTGGACATTTTGGCCATGCAGAAAAAATATGACGGTAAATTTTTAAAAACCATGTGGAAAGAAATAGCCGCGTTTGAAATCGTTCGGGCTTTTCGTTATTTTCCGCCGCATCTTCATCTGACGCCGTATGGTCGTTATCTATGGGTGATCATGATGCGGGAATTTTTTATCGCCGTGAACAATTTCCGCGATTACTGCCGAAAGCAGGTGAAGATAGGATGAAAAAGGAATCATTATCTGTCATTCCCGCGTAGGCGGGAATCCAGAGATAAAGAAAAATTAAAAGATTTAACTAGAATAAAAGCTGCACTAACCTTTTTTTTTCACGTCAAAGGGCATGCAAGAAAAAATGGGGAAAACTGGATTACCCGGTCAAGCCGGGTAATGACAAAGACGAGGAAGTATAGAGGATAATTATGGACGAACAACGAAAAGAAATGTTGAAGAAGCTGCCGAAGATTGATGAAATAATCTTGATTCTGGAGAAGCAGAATATCTATGAACTGGCACCGCGGGACGTCGTCAAGGAAACCTGCCGCAAGGTTGTGCAGGACCTGCGCGATAAAATCGTCAACATCAAAAAGAAACTGCCCGCGGAATTCAATCCCGACGCATCAGCCGTCGCCAAAGAAGTGGAAAAGTCCATCAAGGGATTGTACCGCTATAGTTTGCGTCGCGTGGTTAATGCCACTGGCGTCATCCTGCACACCAATCTGGGACGCGCGCCGCTGTGCTCCGATGCTATAGAAAGAATCGTGGAAGTTGGCAAAGGTTATTCCAATCTGGAATTTGATTTAGCCAAAGGCGAACGTGGCCAGCGCTACGATCATGTCAGCTCATTGCTTTGCGCTCTCACGGGAGCAGAAGACGCTCTGATCGTCAATAACAACGCGGCGGCTGTTTTGCTTGTGCTGAACACCCTGGCCCGGAAAAAAGAAGCTATTGTGTCACGGGGTGAGCTCATTGAAATCGGCGGCGAATTCCGTATTCCGGAGATCATGCAGAAAAGCGCGACGAAACTTCGCGAAGTGGGAACCACCAACCGTACAAGATTGAGCGACTACGAAAAAGCCATCAATGAAAAAACCGGGCTGATTATGAAAGTGCATACCAGCAATTACCGTATCGTAGGATTCACGGAAGAAGCCAGTATCGAATCGCTGGTTGAACTGGGAAAAAGCAGAGGCATTCCAGTCATGGACGATCTGGGAAGCGGCTGCCTTATTAACCTTGAAACCCACGGCCTGCAACATGAGCCGACGATTCGCGAAAGGCTGGGTACCGGTGTTGACGTGGTTACGTTCAGCGGAGATAAGCTCTTAGGTGGGCCGCAGGCCGGAATCATCGTCGGTAAAAAAGATGTTCTCGCGAAAATCAAAAAGAATCCGTTGAACCGGGCATTGCGGATTGACAAATTCACGCTGGCCGCACTGGAAGCCACATTGATGCTCTATTTGAATACTACTGCGGCGCCAAAGAAATTAAGAGCGTTGAAGGCTTTGACCGAATCTGTTGAGGATGTCAGAAAACGGGCCAAGAATTTAATTGCAAAATTGCAGAAGGAAAATTTCGACTCGCTGAAACTTTCGATTCGAGAAGACTTCGCGGCTGCGGGCGGTGGTTCCCTGCCCACGCAGGAGATTCCGACCGTCTTGGTTGCCATTCAAAATAAAAATATGCCGGCCACCAAAATGGAAGAAAAACTACGTAAGCTCGACGTACCCATCATCGTCCGCGTGGACAAAGACGAAATCCTTTTCGATTTACGCACAGTCTCTGAGGATGAATTTGACTTCATCGTTGAAGGATTTAAGCAGATAGTTACAAATTAAGAAATCGGCGCATTCGGCGAATGCGCCCTACAACATAATGTAGGGACTGTTCCCCGAACAGTCCGAATAATCTGTTCAGCCAAGTCTTTTTGACTTGGCTGTCTACAACACGGATAAACAGTCGAGTCCAAAAGACTCGACTAAACTTGGGGGAAAGATTATGAAATTAATAAAAATATTTATTGCCGTTCTTTTAATGTTTATTATCTGTATGACAGCCTGTGCGGGATTGCAAACAACATCGCCGCCTACGCCGGTTGTTAAATGGTCATTTGATGTGAGTAAACGGGATAGTAAAATAATACAGGATTTCCGGATAGATGAATACCGTTCTTATTATATTGCTCTTCGGTTTAATTACTTTGGTGAAAAAGATCTTTACCGTGTTCTTTCTTTGGTTGGGAATGGATCAAGTAAATATCCAGGAATAGATATTCCCATCCACATAAAAATTTACAAGCTCGATACTAAAAACAAATCTGAGGAATTGATCTCTGAAAATGAAATTTTGACTAAAAACTACTATGCTGGAGGTTTTGAACACAACCAGTCAAATGGCAACTATAAGAGAGAGATCATAAAGATCAGTCTGACTCCGGGTACATATCGGGTTGAAGCCAACACGATTGAAGACAGACCGGAGTTTTCAAGTACGCCATCATATCTGCAAATTGAATGGCATTCTAAAATTAGATTTCTGCCTAACAGCATTAAAATTAAATAACCTTAAGCAAATGATAAAGAAAAGTGGTCATAAAGAAAAGTGGTCAAGTCTTTGCTTGGCTCATGTTAAAATGAAAACTGTCCCTCTGTGCTACGCACAAGGGACAATTCCCAATCCTTGTAAACGAGATTGGATAATTCGGCTTGCGCTTCCCCAATGTAATCGGGATCAGCGAGCCTCATTACCACCTACGCTTCGAACTTCACTTCGCTTGTTCTTAGCGGGTGTCATTGGATTCCCGCCTGCGCGGGAATGACAAAAAAACGGAGTCATAATTTGGTCGAACAACTTGAAAAAATAAAATTCACGGTAAACAAAAGCCAGTGCGGGTTGAGGCTGGATATTTTTTTGGCGCAGAGCGAGGCGGCGCTTTCGCGTTCGCAGGTCAAGTACGCCATCGAGGAAGGCGATGTGCTGGTCAACGGCAAGGTTCCCAAAGTCAGCGAGCACCTCAAGGAAGGCGATGTGATTGTTCTGACCAAAAAGCCGCCGGTGGAAGCCAAAGCCATACCCCAAAAAATGGTCCTGGATATTGTTTATGAAGACGACGCCGTGATCGTCATCAACAAGCCGGCGGGCATGGTCGTGCATCCGGCCCCGGGCAATCCTGAAAAAACGCTGGTCAACGCCTTGCTCTATCACTGCCATGATTTGTCCGGAATCGGTGGCGTCCTGCGGCCCGGCATTGTTCACCGGCTGGATAAAGACACGTCGGGCCTGATTGTGGCTGCAAAATCTGACGAGGCACATCGGAGTCTTTCATCTCAGTTTGAAAAACATGACGTGCACAAAAAATATCTGGCGCTGGTCTGGGGAAATGTAAAAGACGACCATGGAGCAATCGAGGCGGCCGTGGGCCGGCATCCGGTCAACCGCAAAAAGATGTCCACAAAAAGCAAGCGCGGCAGGAAAGCGCTTACGCTTTGGCAGGTGCGCGAACGCTACGGAGCCGCAACACTGCTGGAAGTGGAAATCAAAACCGGACGCACGCATCAGATCCGCGTGCATCTGTCCGACCGCGGCTATCCGGTGGTGGGCGACGCGGTTTACGGCAACACCTCCCGAATCAAAGCCGTTAACGATCCCGCGCTGAAAGCCAGACTTAAGGAATTCAACCGGCAGGCGCTGCACGCGGCCCAGCTTTCCTTTATTCATCCGCAAAAAAACGAACGGATGATGTTCACAGCAGACATGCCAAAGGATATGAATGACTTATGCGCACAGCTACGGGCCTGCACCCAGCAGATTGACTCAAAAAAAGATATGTGGAAGAATAAGTCTGATCACTGAAAGTTGGCGCGTATGTTTCAGCTGAATAAAATACATTCCATACCGTTTTACGAATCCTCCCTTTTGAGGGGATATGATTTCATCACGCACGCATTCTGTACCCGTCTCGGCGGCTTTTCAGAGGAAGATTACGCTTCACTCAACATCAGTTTCAGGGAAGGCGATATGGAAAGCAGGGTTCTGCAAAACTGGAACCGTCTGGCCAGGGCGTTTGCCATTCCGCTTGACGACTTTCTCACCTTGAACCAGGTGCACGGCGATGATATTTTCGTCATCAAGCCGTATGGAGACTATTACCCGGCCGATGGTGTGCTGAATTACGATGCCATTGTCACTACGCGTGAGAACCTGGCAATCTGCATTAAAACAGCCGATTGTGTGCCGATCTTAATTCTGGATCATACAAAAAAAATCATCGCGGCAATTCATGCAGGCTGGAAAAGTACCGTGCTGGAAATCACCGCCAAGGTAGTCCGGCTGCTGTTGAGCAGATACGACTCATCGCCGGGAAATCTTCTCGCGGCGATAGGGCCTTCCATCGGCCTGTGCTGTTTTGAACTGGACGAACAGTCGGCAAGTCGTTTTCAGAACCAGAAAGGCCGCGAAGAATTTTTATTCGCCGGCAACCGGCCGGAAAAATGGATTGTGGATTTAGCGGAAGCCAACCGCAGACAAATGCTGAACTGCGGCATCCCGGAAACCAATATCGATCTGTCCCGCCTGTGCACCTCCTGCCGTCAGGACCTGTTTTTCTCGCACCGGGGGTCGGGCGGTATTACAGGCCGACAGCTTAATTTCATCATGCTTAAAGGCGAAGAGCCCTGCCGCGTGATGACCATCGGTGACGACTATCCGAAAATCCAGTAAAGAAACATTGATGTTGACAGTCCTTTTTTAACATAATACGAAGAGTCATCGTTTTTTTAGAAGGAGACAGAAAATGATTATTGTTACAGGCGGCGCGGGATTTATCGGCAGCGCATTGGTCTGGAAACTCAACCGGGAAGGCATCGACAACATTATTATCGTTGACCATCTGGGCACCTCGGACAAATGGAAAAACCTGGTCAACCTTCGTTACGTCAATTACATCCACAAAGATGACTTTCTGGAAATGATTGACATCGATATGGTGCCTTTCAAAATTGACGCCATCATCCATATGGGCGCCTGTTCATCTACAACCGAGCGGGATGCCGACTACCTCTGGCATAACAATTACGCGTATTCAAAGATTCTGGCCGAATGGGCGCTGGCACACGATATTCGTTTTATCTACGCCAGTTCCGCGGCAACCTACGGTGACGGCACAAAAGGGTTTGCAGATAACCACAAGACCATCCCCACTCTCAAACCCATCAATATGTACGGCTATTCCAAGCAGGCATTTGATCTGTGGGTGCTGCGCAATAAGCTCGAAAACAAAATGGCGGGAATCAAATTTTTCAATGTTTTCGGTCCCAACGAATATCACAAGGGTGACATGTCCAGCGTCATCTTCAAGGCCTTTCATCAGATCAGAGAAACAGGCAAGGTCCGGCTTTTTAAATCGTATAAGAAAGAATACAAAGACGGCGGGCAGATGCGCGATTTTGTCTACGTTAAAGACTGTGTCAATGTTATGTGGTGGCTTTTTCAACATCGTCAGGCCAACGGCATTTTTAATCTGGGCACGGGTAAAGCCAGGACCTGGAACGATTTGATCAAGGCCGTATTTACCGCCATGAAGAAAAAACCCGACATCGAATATATCGTCATGCCGGAAGCATTGCGCAACCAGTATCAGTATTTTACTCAAGCAGAAATGAGCAAACTGAAGAAGGCCGGCTGTCCGGTCAGGTTTTCGTCACTGGAGGATTCCGTCAAGGATTATGTGGTCAACTACCTGCAAAAGTCCGATCCACATTTTGGAAGATAAACTTTTATGAGAAAAATTGTCTGCATCATCCCCTCACGTTACGAATCCAGTCGCTTTCCCGGAAAGCCGCTCGCCGACCTTTGCGGCAAACCGATGATCCAACATGTGTATGAACGTGTGGCCAGAGCCAAAGCGGTTCCCTATGTGGCGGTAGCCACCGATGATCAAAGGATATTTGATGCTGTGAAAAATTTCGGCGGCAATGTGGTAATGACGGCAGCAACGCACCGCTCCGGAACCGATCGGATTGCTGAAGCTGTAAAATCCCTCAATCTTTCCGCCGACGATATCGTTGTAAACATTCAGGGCGACCAGCCGATTTTCGAACCGGTTCAGGTCGATGAAGTGATTCAGCCGCTGATGGATGAACCCTCCATTCAAATGTCCACGCTGATCTATAAGATTATCCTTGACGAAGAAATAACCCACCCGAACGCCGTCAAGGTGGTCATGGATCATGAGAACTATGCTCTCTATTTTTCGCGAGCAACCATCCCTTACGTTCGCGACAAAAACCTGAAAGCTGATTACTACAAACATCACGGCATTTACGCCTACCGCCGTGACTTTCTCGATATTTTCACGGGACTTCCGGAAGGAAACCTCGAAAAATGGGAAGCACTTGAGCAACTGCGCGCGCTGGAATACGGCTATAAAATCAAGGTTGTAATCACTCCCCACGATTCCGTTGAAGTGGACAACAAACAGGAACTGGAAAGAGTCCGTCAGATCCTGACGTCAAAAAATGGGACCGACCTGTGAGATCAACACCGTCATACGTTAAACGATACGCTTTCTTGCACGAGGATGTAATATGATGGATCAATCCATAGTGCCAGGAGCATGGATGTTGGTGCAGGTATATTGCTATGAGCGCTGATTTCTCTTTTGAATTTAACGGTAAATACATTCACATCATTCATGCGCCGGATTACGAAATTTCACCGGAAAGTAATTTATCAATACACGACTGACGAAACGACAGAATTTTTCAAAAACGCCGCCTTTAACCGGGGCGTCAGCATCGCATTTTTCAACGACAAGAAAAAAGCCCTCGCCTGGCTTGGCTTCCAAGACAACGAGTAAACCAATTTTCAGTCAGCGCAATATTCACAGACAGCAAATTGCCATCAGTCTTTGAAAATAGCCCCCGTTGACGACGACGTCACCAATTTCGCATACCTCGCCAGATATCCTGTCGTAATCCTCGGTTTGAAGGGTTTCAAGGCTTTCCTGCGTCTGGCCAGTTCCTGATCATTGACTTTCAGAACCAGCTTCTTGTCCGGGATGTTGATCGAAATCATATCACCCTCCCTGACCAGGGCAATCGGGCCGCCTTCCGCAGCCTCGGGCGAGATGTGACCGATGGCCGCGCCCTGCGTGCCACCACTGAACCGCCCGTCGGTTAAGAGCGCAACCGTTTCACCGAGACCCATACCAACAATGGCTGACGTGGGGGAAAGCATTTCTCTCATGCCGGGTCCCCCCCTGGGACCTTCATAGCGGATGACCACAATGTCGCCACCTTTGATTTTACCGCCGAGGATTGCCTGAAGGGCGTCGTCCTCACAGTCGAATACTCGCGCCCTGCCCTCGTTGACCAGCATGGACGGCGCAACAGCCGATTGTTTAACCACGGCTCCATCCGGTGCGAGGTTTCCGCGAAGAATGGCAATGCCTCCCTGCTGTGTATAGGGATTTTTCAGCGGCCGGATCACATCGGAATTCAGAACGCGGGCGTTTTTCAAATTCGCCCCGACAGTCCTGCCCGTTACGGTCATGGCTTTCTCATCGATCACACCCAGCGAGCTGATCACCTTCATCACGGCCTGGATGCCACCCGCCGCGTCAAGGTCTTCGATGTGATGTTGCCCGGCGGGACTGAGCTTGCAGAGGTTGGGGGTTTTTTCACTGATTCTGTTGAAGAGATTCAAATCCAATGGAATGCCCGCCTCGTGAGCAATGGCTGGAATATGTAAAACCGTATTGGTGGAGCAGCCCAGTGCCATATCAACGGCGATGGCGTTTTTGAAAGCAGCCGGCGTTGCGATAGCGCGGGGGCGGATGTTGCGTTTGAACAGATCCATAATTTTCATACCGGCCTGTTTGGCAAGCCGGTGACGCGCGGCCAGTACCGCAGGAATAGTACCGTTGCCGGGCAATCCCAGGCCGATTGCTTCCGTAACACAGTTCATGGAATTAGCAGTGAACATGCCGGAGCACGATCCGCAGCCCGGGCAGGCACTGTCTTCCAGTTCTTTCAGGCGGGCTGTCGTGATTTTTTTTGCTTTGACGGCACCAACCCCTTCAAAGACGCTGATCAGGTCAACGGCCTTGCCGTTGAGTTTTCCGGCCATCATCGGACCACCGCTGATGAAGATAGCCGGGATGTTGAGACGAAGTGCGGCCATCAGCATGCCGGGAATGATTTTATCGCAGTTGGGGATAAAAACCAGGGCGTCAAACGGATGGGCCTTTGCCATGATCTCAATGGAATCGGCAATCAGTTCACGACTGGCCAGCGAAAATTTCATCCCCTCGTGCCCCATCGCGATACCGTCGCAGACGCCGATGACCGGAAACTCCACCGGCGTTCCGCCGGCCATCCGGATTCCCGCCTTGACATCCTGCGTGATCAGATCCAGATGGATATGTCCGGGAACAATTTCATTGGCTGAGTTGACCACGCCGATCAACGGCCTGGCGATTTCTTCATCCGTATAACCCATCGCTTTGAACAACGAACGGTGCGGCGCCCGCTCGAAACCTTTTTTCATGAGATCACTTCTCATTTTTTTCTCCCCCAAAACACACGTTTGATCCTTCCATGCCGGCAAACCGCGGCACCGAAATCTAAATTTTCTCCCGGATACCGTCCTGTTCCTGTATGACGATATCAACAATCATCACATAGAACATCGCTTTCACTGCACTTTGACAGATCCGGATATCCGGCTTACATCTCGCTTTTCCTTAAATCATTTTACGCATACTGAAACGCATCCATCATGAACTTTCCTGCCCCTCTTCTCGATCCTGAAGGACAGCGTAACCTCTGAGTGAGGGAACTTTGGAGAAAGCCCGACTATTTCTTCTTGCGACGTTCCGGACGTAATTCGCGTACCGCGGCACCGGCTCTCCACATTTCAGAATCGCGCATTTCCTTCAGTTCCTTAGTCAACTTGACCTTGTAGTCCGGAGCGCTATTGGCCTTGAGCACAATGGCCGTTTCTTTTCCGGTAGCCACCGATTTGTACAGTTGAGCAAATACAGGCGCGACGGCCTTGCGAAATTTATGGCGCCAGTCCAGAGCGCCGCGTTGAGCGGTAGTGGAACAGTTGGCATACATCCAGTCCATACCGTTTTCCGCAACCAGACGGATCAGGCTCTGCGTCAGTTCCTCCACGGTTTCATTGAAAGCCTCACTCGGTGTATGGCCGTGTTTGCGAAGTTCGTTGTATTGTGCTTCCATGATACCCGCCAGCGCCCCCATGAGCACGCCACGTTCGCCCGTCAAATCACTGTAGACTTCCATCTGGAAGGTTGTGGGGAACAGGAATCCGGAGCCGATGGCAATTCCTAATGCCAGTGTCCTGTCCAACGCGCGTCCCGTGTAATCCTGATGAACGGCAAAACTGGAATTAATACCGCTGCCATCCAGAAAGTTCCGGCGGACGCTCGTTCCCGACCCCTTGGGTGCAACCAAGATCACATCCACAAACCCGGGCGGCACAACACCGGTCTGCTTCTTGTAAACAACGGAAAAACCGTGTGAAAAATAAAGCGCATCACCCTCTTTCAGATTGGCCTTTACTTTGGACCAGAGAAGTTTCTGCGCTGCGTCGGAAACAAGATATTGAATAATCGTCCCGCGCCTGACGGCTTCTTCAATAGGAAAAAGCGTTTTTCCGGGAATCCATCCATCGGCAATGGCTTTTTTCCAGTATAATTTGTCTTCCTTGGCCTGGCCGATAATGACGTTAATCCCGTTGTCTCTCATATTGAAAGCCTGTGCCGGGCCTTGTACTCCATAGCCCAGCACCGCGACTACTTCATTTTTTAAAATTTTCTGTGCTTTTTTCAGCGGAAATTCTTTCGCTGTGATGACGTTTTCTATAACGCCGCCAAAATTAATTTTTGCCATAATCATCCCCCTTAATAAATTAATGTTCTAAATTTAAAGCAATAATACCCGTTCTTGTAATATCTGCAATACCCATCGGCTCCAGCCTTGCCAGCGCAAAACCAATCTGCGACTGATCACCGATAATTTCCAAAACCACATAAGCATCCGCATTAACGATGATTTTCCATTTGTTCGTCTCAATCGCTTCCTGAATCTGTTCTTTCTTGTCCGGTGTCAGATTCAACCGAACCAAAATCAGCTCACGATGAATCGATTCCACGTTCGTCAAATTATCGACCTGAATCACGTCCACCAGTCTGCGTAATTGTCCCTCAATTCTGTTGATTGTTTCTTTCGTTCCAACCGTCGTCATGACAATTTTTGAAATTTCATACTGCGTGGTTGAATTCACGCAGAGACTTTCAATGTTATAGCCCTTACCGCCCAGCGTTCCGGCAATTCTCGCCAGTACGTCCGGTTTGTTATGAACCAGTATTGAAATAATATGTTCTTTTTTTTCCATCTTTCCCTCACCATGATATTGATTTACAATCTTACTAGTTAATCATTTCCCTGCTGCCCAGTGACATATTGCTGATCGAATCACCCGGATGCACCATTGGATAAACGCATTCTTCACGTGATACACGGAAATCCATCAGAACCGGTTTGTCCAGAGAAAGTCCCTCCTTCAGTGTGGGTTCCACCTCTTCCGGCTTCGTAGCGCGCAATCCCACCACGCCAAAAGCCTCCGCCAGTTTCACAAAATCAGGTGCGTAGGTCATATCGGTAAAGGAATAGCGCTTCTCGTAAAACAGCTCCTGCCACTGACGAACCATTCCCAGATAACCGTTGTTCAACAAGACGATCTTTACATTGATCTGATATTGTGCTGCCGTGGCCAATTCCTGAATATTCATCTGAATACTGCCGTCACCGGCAATGTCCACGACATGTTTGTCGGGGAATGCACATTTGACACCGATGGCCGCGGGAAACCCGAAACCCATCGTGCCCAATCCGCCGGATGAAACCAACGTGTTGGGTTTGTCAAAGGGAAAAAACTGCGCCGTCCACATCTGATTCTGGCCGACTTCCGTTGTAATGATGGCGTCGCCTTGGGTCAACTTATAGAGCGTTTCAATGACATATTGCGGTTTAATGACAGTGCCGTTCTGGCAATAGGTCAGGGGAACCTGCTTTTTCCAGTCTGCAATCTGATCCAGCCATTCCTTCCGCCCCGCAGTATCCAATGTAAAATTGTGTTCGTCCAGGTATTTCATCAAATCTTTTAACACGGCTTTCGTATCACCGATGATCGGCAAATCAACCGCCACATTCTTATTGATCGATGACGGGTCAATATCGATGTGGACGATTTTAGCCCTGGCCGCAAATGTTTCAATGGTCCCCGTAACCCGGTCATCAAACCTGACTCCTACGGCAATCAAAAGGTCACAATGGCTGATGGCCATATTGGCATAGTAAGTGCCGTGCATTCCCAGCATCCCCAGCCATAAGGGATCTGTTCCCGGAAAAGAGCCCAATCCCATCAACGTGCCGGTCACGGGAATTTGATATTTTCTCGCCATTTCGGTCAGCAGGTCCGACGCCCTCCCCAGAATAACACCTCCCCCGGTCATAATCAGTGGCTTTCTGGCCGTTGTCAGCATTTCCTGCAGGTCGGCCATTTTTTTAAATGCCGGCCTGTAGGCGGCTTCCTGGTTCCTGATCTTGATATTGGCGGGATCATACTCCGTAGACGCCGCCATCACATTTTTAGGCAAATCAACAAGAACCGGACCCGGCCTGCCCGAACGGGCGATATGAAAAGCTTCCTTAACGGTTGCCGCAAGGTCTTCGATATTACGCACCAGAAAATTATGTTTGGTACAGGGGCGTGTGATTCCCGTGATATCACATTCCTGAAAGGCATCGTTACCGATTAGCCCGGTGGGAACCTGTCCGGTAAAAACCACCAGAGGAATCGAATCCATGTTTGCCGTGGCTATCCCGGTAACGGTGTTGGTTGCACCGGGACCGGATGTCACCAGGCACACTCCTACTTTCCCTGTTGAACGCGCGTAGCCGTCGGCCGCATGAACAGCCCCCTGCTCATGCCGCACCAGAATATGCTTCATCTTGCTTTTATAAAGCTGATCGTAGATATCCAGAACAGCTCCTCCCGGATACCCGAAGATAATCTCCACTTTTTCTTCTTCGAGGACCTTCAGCAGTATTTCTGTTCCCTTCAGTTTCATTCTTTCCTCCCTCTGTTATGTGCCTTTGAAATTTGCGTCCCCTCTTCACCAGGCTTCGGGGATTATTTGTTGTACAAACTTCAATGTGCTCCTTTTTGAAAATTAAAACTTATAAAAAAAGCCGCCTGTTTCCTCTGAAAAAAGCGGCTTTATGCCTAAAACGACAAAGCCGCGGGCTTAAGGGGCCTGCGGCTTGTATCTTTTGCTCTTATGCCCTAGAGATACAAAGCGGCAGACCCCGTAAGTACGACTACTACGAGCACCAGGACTCTATTCAGTATCCGGATAATGCCGCTTTTCAAATCTTTAAGAAACATAAAATTTTATCCCGTCAAATCAATTTGGTTTTTTCAATAACGAAAAACCAAATGTTTGTCAATAGTATTTTTCAGCTTATTTTGCATGGTATGCACCAGTAACAAAGCATCAAACGACGCTCCTTTGAGCATTCCCTTTTTGATATTAAAGTCCGGTAATGACGACCATACATGGCTTAGCAATCTGTATCAATCCACCGGTTCATCAATTAAGCGCTTGATGTTTTTCAGCCTACCGAAACAAATCGTCCTGTTCATCTATATGATCGGCCCTATCCATGGGTGTGGCGCCCTCCAGAAAAGCCTCCGGAATCCCCTTTCCGGCTCCTGACGGCTTACCCTGTGAGTTGACGTTAACAAAAACAATGCCCGGCGGTACCGGGAAGGGTTCTACCGGAATATTCCGCAAAACATTCTCCATAAAATAAAGCCAGATCGGAGCAGCCGTTCTTCCACCGACCTCCTGCGATCCCAGCGAAGCTTCCTGATCAAAGCCGACCCAGACTCCCGTAATCAGCGAGGGCGTCATGCCGATAAACCAGGCATCGCGATTGTCGTTGGTTGTTCCGGTTTTTGCAGCCACCGGCCTTCCGATGCTCTTCACCCGCGTGCCGGTGCCGCTGACCACAACATCCTCCATCACATGCGTGGTGATAAAGGCAATACGGGGATCGATCACCTGCTCCGACTGAATCCTGGTTTCCTCAAAAACATTGCCGGTGCGGTCAACAATTCTTTTAATGAAATACGGCGTGACCTTTTTACCTCCATTGGCTAATACATCGTAGGCCTGAACGAGTTCCTGGAGGGTCACACCCGATACACCCAAAGCTAACGCCAGATTCCGTGACAGGGAGGACGTAATCCCCATATTCATGGCATAGGATATAGCGTAATCGATACCGATATCCTGCAGGATTTTTACGGTGACCACGTTGCGCGACAATACCAGCGCCGTCCTCATCGTAATTGGCCCCATGAATTTCTCATCAAAGTTTTTCGGCCGCCAGAAACCGTCTTCCTGGGAGGGATCTTCCAGTGCAATGGGGGCATCTATGAAAACGGATGCGGGCGTCAGACCTTTATCAAAAGCCGCCGTATAAATAATCGGTTTAAAGGCTGACCCCGGTTGTCTGCGGGATTGCGTGGCCCGGTTGAATTCGCTTTTGGTAAAGTCGCGTCCGCCGACCATGGCCCGGATGGCGCCTGTTTTGACATCCATGCAATACAACGCCCCCTGCACAAGACCCGCGGGATATTTATTTCTCTGCTCCAGCTCTTTCAAGCCTCTTTCCATGGCTTCACTGGCGTATTTCTGCGCGTCTAAATCCAGTGTGGTATAGATGGAAAGCCCTTCCTTGTATAAAACATCCGCTCCGTATTTTTCCTGTACATAGCGGCGAACGTTTTCCACAAAATAAGCGGCTACTTTTTCCTTGGGCTTGACCGGCCGGAGTCCAAGCGGCATCGCAACAGCCGTTTGCATCTCCTCCTGGGTGATATAGCCGTCCTCTTTCATCCGCGTTAAAACGTAAATTTGTCTTTCCTTGGCTTTATCATAATGTTTGAAGGGGGAATAATTACTGGGAGCTTTGGGTAAACCGGCCAGTAAAGCCGCCTCATGCAGTTTCAACTCTCTGGCGCTTTTACCAAAATATCCAAGCGAAGCCGATTCTATGCCATAGGTTCCATGTCCAAGATAAATCTGATTTAAATATAAACTGAGAATTTCATCTTTGTTGAGATACTTGTCAATTTTATAGGCTAGGATCGCTTCTTTCAATTTTCGCGTGTATTTCTTTTCCGGAGAAAGATACATCATCTTGGCAACCTGCTGTGTGATCGTACTGCCGCCCTGAATGATATGTCCCGCTTCTATATTTTTAAATACCGCCCTGAAAATACTCTGCACATCCAATCCCTTATGTTCAAAAAAGCGGGAATCTTCCGCTGAGATAAACGCTTGAATGACCACTCTGGGAACATCGGATATATTGATCAGTTTTCTGTCTTCCAGAAAAAACTCATCGATCAGTTGGTTTTTGTCATCATAAATGCGGGATGAAATGCTGGGACGATAATCTTTCAACGCGTCAATCCCCGGCAAATCCATCGTAAAGGCGTGATAGCCGACGGCACCGGCAACGCTTAAAACCAGAACAATAATAGCAATTAAAACAAAAAACCGAAGAACCGACACAAGTCTTTTCGTTTGACCACCACTTTTCTTATTGTTTTTTCGGGATAACCTCATTTTTTCACCGTCTATTATGCTTGATCGGCAGAACCTGTTTTTTTCTTTTGGGCAAATCTGGACACAAATATACTGACTTCATACAGAAACATCAAGGGTATCGCCATCAATATCTGACTGAGAGCATCCGGAGACGGGGTTAAGATTGCGGCAACAATGAAAATAACAAGTATAGCGTATCTTCTTTGTTTAGAAAGAATTTGAGGGTTAACGATCCCTAATTTCGTCAGAAAAAAAATAAATATCGGCAATTCAAAGGATAAACCGAAACCCAGCAAAAAGGTCACAAAAAGAGACAGATAATCCTTGAAAGAAAGCATCGCCTGCAAATACTGATTATTGAAGCTGACAAAAAACTCGAAGGCAGGCGGCAGGGCAACAAAATACCCGAATAAAACACCACCCACAAAAAGCACAGAAGAAGAAATGACAAAAGGAACAACATATTGCTTTTCCTTGGGCAATAGCCCCGGCGCGATAAATTTCCATATCTGATAAAGGATGAAGGGACTGGTAATGATCAGAGCGGCAAAAAAAGACACTTTCATATAGGTGAAAAAAGCTTCCGTCAAGCCGGTATAGATCAAATAACTCTTTTGAGGCAGGACATGGGTGAGTGGCCTGGTAATGATATCAAAAATAGCGTCTTTGAAATAATAACAAAAAGCAAAGCCGATACCCAGAACGATCAGAGAGCGAGTAAGCCTTGTCCGTAGTTCCAGTAAATGATCGGTCAACGACATCCGATAATCAGCGCTCTGCTCTTCCTGTCCGTTGTTTTCTTGATCTTCCATAATACAATGCTTTGTTCATTCTAGAATTTTTCGGGTTGGAAATTTTATTTATGATTGCTTTTATTTGCTGGGGGTGTTGTTTGAGGAATCCGGTTTAGCGGCATCAGAGTCCGGTTTTTTCATTAAAAGAGAATTTTTCCATTCATCATCATCTGGTTTTTGATCTTCTTTCATCGTTTCTTTGAGGTCTTCAGTAATTCCTTCGGTCGCTTTTTTAAATTCATTGAGGCCTTTACCCAGCGTTTTAGCCAAATCCGGCAGCTTTTTAGGTCCGACAATGATCAGCGCGATAACGACGATGATGATTAATTCCTGCATTCCGATGCCAAACATTGATCGAAAACTCCTCGAAAAATTAAGTGTTAGCCTATATATTGATTACAATTTTTGTCAATATCTTTTATGCCTGGTTATGGCCAAGTGAAATGCTTTGCTCTTTGGCGGTATTTATGATAAACGGCCATCAGTTTCAACAAAACATTGAAAGAAGGAAAAAATGTCTAAAAAAACCGGTATTGTAAAAGATAACAGATACTTGAAACATTCAGCGGGATTTGCCCATCCTGAAAGTCCGGAACGGTTGGCGGCTATTTATGAAATGCTGGACAATCCATTAATGTCCTGGAAATTCAAACCGATAGAGCCGCGTGAAGCAACACACAAAGAAATTGAGGCCATCCATTCCCCCGCTTATGTCGAATTTATTGCCAGCACCGCGGGCAAACGGTCTGTATATCTTGACCCCGATACGGCCACATCTCCGGAAACCTATGAAATTGCAAAACTGGCAGTTGGCGGAGTCTGCAATGCCATAGACAGCGTAATGGACCGGGTCGTGGATAACGCGTTTGCGCTGGTTCGGCCCCCGGGACATCACGCGGAAAAAGATACCGCCGCCGGGTTCTGTGTCTTTAACAACATCGCCATCGGGGCGATGCACGCCATCACAAAATATCACCTTCGAAAGATACTGATTATCGACTGGGATTTGCATCACGGCAACGGCACTCAACACAGTTTCTACGGAGATCAGCGTATCCTGTATTTCTCCACGCATCAGTACCCCTATTATCCGGGAACGGGAAGCCTGACAGAAACGGGGAGGGGACAGGGAGCATATTACACGATTAATGTCCCTTTAAGTGTCGGTGCGGGAGATGCCGTTTATGTTAAAATATTCCGCAAAATTCTTGAGCCTGTGGCTTTGGAATTTAAGCCGGAGCTGATTTTACTATCAGCCGGATTCGACACCTATTTCCAGGACCCGCTGGGCGGCATGCAGGTAACGCCTGACGGTTTCGCAGCCATGACCCGTATTCTGCTCAATATTGCCGAAACCTGTTGTGACGGTCGTTTTGTTGCCGTACTGGAGGGCGGTTATCACATTGCTGGAATAGCAAAATCGGTTAAAGCGGTTTTGCAGGAAATGCTGGATGAAACGCATTTCTCTAATGAAAGACTGGCACTGCTCGAAAAGGAAATGGATAGCGAAATCCATCAGTCAACGATCGATAAAGTCATTGCCAGAATCAACCCCTACTGGAAGGTCTTCTGAGGAGGCATTGTTTTGAAAATTAGTCCTCAAGAAGTTGAGTATGTCGCGCATTTAGCGCGCCTAGAACTAGCAGAAGAGGAAAAAGGGAAACTCACCGCTCAACTCAACAATATTCTAATCTACATTGACAAACTCAATGAACTGGACACCGGGAGCGTTACGCCCTTAAGTCATGCGATTGCCGTAACCAATGCGTTTCGTGAAGACACCGTTGAGGATTCCATCGGCACGGAAAGTTCTCTGGCAAACGCGCCGGATATCCGGGGTGATTTCTTCAGAGTACCCAAAGTTATCGATTAAGGGAACCTATGCATTTCAATCAGCTAACCATTCACGAACTGCAAAAAAAAATCAAAGAAGGCAGCGCGACGGCCACCCAGATTACAGAGTCCGTTTTTTCACGAATTGACGCGGTGGAAGAACGGGTCCATTCCTATATTCGGCTGATGAAGGAAGGGGCTTTAGCTGACGCCGCAAAAGCGGATGAGGACATTCAAAAAGGAGACATCAAACCCCTCACCGGAATCCCTGTCGCGTTGAAGGATATTCTTTGTACCAAAGGCACACTCACGACATGCGGCTCTCGTATCTTACACAACTTCATTCCACCGTATAACGCCACCGTCGTGGAAAAACTGAAAGCTGCCGGAGCGATATTTGTCGGCAAGGCCAACATGGATGAATTCGCCATGGGCTCTTCCACGGAAACATCCTGTTTCGGCCCGACCCGCAATCCGTGGGATCTGGAAAGAATTCCCGGCGGCTCCAGCGGAGGTTCCGCTGCGGCGGTGGCCGCCGATGAATGCATCGCTTCGCTCGGCTCCGATACCGGCGGGTCAATCCGCCAACCGGCCGCGCTCTGCGGCGTCATCGGTATGAAACCAACCTACGGTCGCGTGTCGCGCTTTGGCCTGATCGCGTTTGCTTCATCGCTGGATCAGATCGGCCCCTTCACCAAGGATGTAGAAGATTGCGCCATTATGATGAACGTGCTGGCCGGTTACGACCCGAAAGAGTCAACTTCAGTGGACATGGCAGTTCCCGATTATCGCGAGTTTGTCGGACGCGATATCAAAGGCTGGAAAATAGGCATCCCCAAAGAATATTTTATTGAAGGCATTGATCCGGAAGTAACCGCCGCCATCAAAAAAGCCATCAGCGTCATCGAACAAAGCGGTGGTCAGTGTGTAGACATTTCCCTGCCGCATACGCAGTACTGCGTGGCTGTCTACTATATTATTGCTCCGGCCGAAGCCAGTTCCAACCTGGCACGCTACGATGGCGTGAGATACGGTTTTCGCGCAACCGATGTCCGCGAACTTCTGGAAATGTATAAGAAGTCGCGAGGGCAGGGCTTCGGAGCGGAAGTGAAAAGAAGAGTCATGATCGGCACCTATGCCTTATCTGCCGGTTACTACGATGCCTATTATAAAAAAGGATCTCAAGTGCGCGCTTTAATCAAGAAAGACTTTGAAGAAGCGTTTAAGCAATGCGACGTCATACTTACCCCGACCACTCCGACACCGGCTTTTAAAATCGGTGAAAAAACGGATGACCCTCTGCAGATGTATCTTTCCGATGTTTTCACCATCTCGGCAAACCTTGCGGGAATACCGGGCGTTTCAGTTCCCTGCGGATACAGTTCCGGCGGTCTGCCGATTGGATTGCAGTTTCTGGCCGGCCATTTTGAAGAAGGCAAATTAATCCAGGTTTCCTCTGCTTATGAAACCAACGCTAAAATTGAAAAGAGGAGACCTGCTTTATAATGGATTTTGAAACTATCATCGGGCTGGAAGTTCACGCCCAAATGTTAACGGATACAAAAATATTCTGCAACTGCTCCACCAAATTCGGCGGAGCGCCCAACAGCCATACTTGTCCGGTTTGTCTGGGCATGCCGGGAGTCCTGCCGGTGCTGAATAAAAAAGTGGTCGAATACGCCATGAAGATGGCGCTGGCAACCCACTGTGAAATCAACACATCCTGCGAGTTTGCCCGGAAGAATTATTTTTATCCCGACCTGCCCAAGGGTTACCAGATATCCCAATATGCCTATCCTCTGGCGGAACATGGCCATGTCCTGCTCGACATCAACGGTGAGCAGAAGAAAATCGGCATCACCCGGATTCACATGGAAGAAGACGCCGGAAAGCTTGTTCATGATGAACACAATCCTGTTAGTTATGTTGATCTGAACCGTACCGGCGTACCGCTGATTGAAATTGTCAGCGAACCGGATATGCGCTCCCCGGAGGAAGCGGCCGACTATCTCAAACGCCTGCATGAAATTCTGGTTTACCTGGAAATCTGCGACGGCAACATGGAAGAAGGTTCTTTCCGCTGCGATGCCAATGTCTCGATTCGCCCCAGAGGGCAAAAGGAATACGGCACGCGAACGGAATTGAAGAACATGAATTCCTTCCGTAATGTTCAACGCGCGCTGGAATATGAAATCAAGCGTCAGCAATATCTCGTGGAAAACGGCGAGACGGTGATTCAGGAAACAAGGCTTTGGAATGACGCGCAGGGGGTCACCCATTCCATGCGCAGCAAAGAAGAAGCGCACGACTACCGTTACTTCCCTGACCCTGACCTGGTCCCTATCATCGTTGATGACGACTGGGTGCAAAAAATCAAACAAGATCTTCCTGAATTACCGATGACCAAACGCGAAAGATTCATCAAAGATTACCAGATCCCGGCCTATGACGCCGGCGTGCTGACTGCAGATAAAGCATTGGCGTTTTACTATGAGGAAGTCGTCAGGCTATGCAACAAGCCCAAAGCAGCCAGCAACTGGATCATGGGCGACGTCATGCGCTTTCTTAATGAAGACAAACGCTCTATCCGTGACTGTCCCATCAAGGCGGCATCTCTGGCTGACATGATCGAACTGATTGAGGCAGGCTCCATCAGCGGCAAGATGGCAAAGGAAATTGTTGAAGACATGTATAAAACCGGCAAATCGCCGCAGGATATTATTAAAGATAAGGGCCTTGTCCAAATTACCGATGAGGGCGAACTGATCAAAACAATCACATCCATCATTGAGGCCGGTCAGGCACAGGTTGCCGAATACCGCACCGGGAAGGAAAAAGTCTTTGGTTTCTTCGTCGGTCAGGTGATGAAAGCAACAAAGGGGAAAGCCAACCCGCGGCTTGTCAATGAACTTCTTAAAAAAATGCTTGCCGAATAATGATTAAAACAATTTACTGGAAAAACAACACCACCGTTTTAATTGACCAGAATGCTCTGCCTCTTGCAGAGCATTATATAACCTGTAAGTCATACCAAGAGGTCGTCGCCTGCGTGAAAGATTTAACCGTGCGCGGAGCCCCGGCCATCGGTATAGCCGCCGCGATGGCCGTCGCATTGGGGGTGCTGCGTCTTCCCTCTTTATCACCCGAAAAATTTCATCAAAAGTTTGAGGAGATGTGCGATGAAATCGCGAAGGCGCGCCCGACGGCACGCAATCTCTTCTGGGCGCTGGAGCGCATGAAGCAAGTGGTCGAGGATTCAGGGCCGATATCTCAACACGACATCGTCAAAAAACTTATTCATGAAGCGAAGAATCTTTGCGCCGACGATATAGCGATCAATCAACAAATGGGAAAAAACGGCAGTCAGCTTCTGGCAGACGGTGACAATATCCTCACACATTGCAATGCCGGAGCGTTGGCTACAGCGGGCTACGGCACGGCTCTGGGCGTTATTCGGGCGGCTCGTGAGCAGGGTAAAAAGCTTCACGTTTATGTGGACGAAACCAGACCGGTCCTGCAGGGCGCACGGCTCACCGCGTGGGAACTCAAAAAAGAAAAAATTCCTTATACGCTGATTACCGATAACATGGCAGGATTTCTCATGCAGCAGCGGAAGATTGACAAAATTATCGTGGGTGCGGACAGAATCGCTGCCAATGGTGACGCGGCCAATAAAATAGGCACCTATTCGCTTGCGGTGTTGGCGCGGGCTCACCGCATTCCTCTGTATATTGCCGCGCCACTTTCCACGATTGACATTTCTTTACGAACCGGCCGGATGATTCCCATCGAGGAAAGAAAAAACGAAGAAGTAACGCATTTCAAAGGTGTGCGTAGCGCACCCAAGGGAACGAAAGTGTATAATCCGGCATTTGATATCACGCCTGCACGACTGATTGCTGCCATTATCACGGAAAAAGAAATTTTAAAAAAGCCCTTTCGTGTGTCAATGGCCCGCTTGTTTAAAGGAGTAAAACATTCATGAAGCTGTTCCTTTTCGATTTTGACGGCGTTCTTGTTGATTCACTGGCAGTTTATGAAAAAACCGTGAAGGACAATCTTCAAAAAATAAAGCAGCCCATCGTGCGTAACAGAGAAGAATTCCTGGAACTCTTTGAAGATAACTTTTACGAATCGCTTAAAAAGAAGGGAATTGATCTGGATCAATTCATGAAAGCCGCCGAAGATATTCTCGCGCAGGTGAAAATCAGTGACATGAAACCTTTCCCCGGTATGGCGCCGGTTATCGAAGAGTTGCACAAAAAACATATTCTCATCGTGGTCTCCTCGAATGACTACGCTTCGATTAAAGAGGCCTTGGATTATTTCAATTACGGCGATTATTTTCGGGACATTCTGGGTTCGGATTTCATGTTCAGCAAAAAAGAAAAAATCCTGTACGCCGTTCAGAAATACCATGCGGCGCTTGACAACATTTATTACATCGGCGATACAACAGGTGACATAAAAGAAGGACAGCAGGCGGGTGTGAAAACGGTGGGAATTACCTGGGGATGGCATGCGAAAAAAAAGATGGCCGCCGCCAGGCCGGATTTCCTCTTTGATAAACCGCAGGAACTGTTGCAATTGAACTAAGGTTTTATAAAGTGATGGCTGACTTACTGGAGTACATCGGTACGTGGTCGATTCTAAAATGGATTGTGCTTGTTCTGATCGCCGGCTTCATCGGTCAGTTCGGCAAAATGGCAGCGAACACGATTGCCGCGAAAATCCGTGTACGCCGGCAGAAGCAGGAAAACATACCGGACGCGCGAATAAAACCGACCATACCTGAAGCGCCTCTTACGCCAACAACTACAGCACCTCCCGATAAAAAGCTGATCAAGGCAATGGCCAAAGCGAAAAAGAAAGAAGCCAAAAAAGCAGGGTATAAGTCTTAAATAAGCACCCGGCCATGCCTCAATCTGTGGTTCTTTTTACCAGATCACCTTTCCGTGCGCATAAAGATTCCGTTTCCGGTTTCTCGTAAATCCCAATTTGCAGGCCGGTCAATTTATGCTAGGCTACGTTCCATCATCGTTTTGATTTATCACACTTCAAGACAGGATCATCATGTATCAGATTGAAAGTAAAGTGGTTGGAAGCAGAACCGATACAAACGGGAAATTAAAACTGACCGGCGCTCTTGATTATTTGCAGGATTGCTCCCTCCAATGGATGGAATCGGAACAATCATTTACCGATTTTCTTTCCCATAAAAACGCCGGTATGTTTCTGGCATTCAGACAAATTGATATCATACGAATGCCCGGCTACGGAGAAAACATAACCACCCAAACAAGTATCTTTGAATGTAAGAATGCCTTTGGACTTAGAAATACAAATATCTATGATGCAGAAAAAAGACCCTGCATCCTGAGCTGGAGCATCGGTGCCTTCGTGAATCTGGCAACAGGAAAAATGATCAGGCTGACAAGGGAAGAAATACAGAAAGTCAGGTATGATCAGAAAACTGAGATGGAATATCTGGACCGGAAGATTGATCTTCCTGCGCATCATGACTGGCAAAATATGCAGAAAGTAGCCGTCAGAAGAAATGACATCGATTTATACCATCACATGAATAATACAAAATATGTAGAGATCGCCCAGGAATACATTCCGGATGAGACCGGCATGAAACGGATAAGAGTGGAGTTCAAGAAACCTGCATTGCTGGGTGATGAAATATTTCCGAGAGTCTTCCACCAAGACGACCGGTTTTATGTTGACCTGCGGGATCGCGAAAACAGGCAGAATGCGGTTATTGAGTTTACCGTGCAGAATTGATTCAACGCTTAAGTTTACTGATTGCCGCAGCCATGCGATCGAAAGCCAGTTCAAGAGTCGCGCGCGAGCAGCCGAAGTTAAGGCGCACGAAACCCGGAACACCGAATTCGGCGCCGTTGGATAGCCCGACGCCAGCCTGTTCGAAAAAGGCGTGTGGATCGGAGACACCCAGTTCGCGGGCGTCGATCCAGGCCAGATAGGTTGCTTCGACGTGGTTCATGGACAGACCCGGCCCCCTGTGTCAGGATAGTTGTCGCATGATCTAAACTTTTCTATAATAGAGTTTCCTTGGGGGCGGAGGAGGATCTTATCATGCAATATTCCAAAGAGCGTAAAGGAGCTGTTCTGAAAAAGATGA
>Ga0255347_1001357_pt1 | contig 40204 bp, 27 predicted proteins | sample wastewater_treat_2_FD_192479 | JGI IMG/M metagenome (GOLD analysis project Ga0255347, IMG submission 192479) | Wastewater microbial communities from Lulu Island WWTP, Vancouver, Canada - plant24 | ecosystem: Engineered > WWTP > Wastewater > Unclassified | place: Canada: Vancouver, British... | reverse complement strand
GGGCGACGCCATCATGCTTGTTATACTGCCGGATGAGTACCTTGAGTTCGGCAACGTGGCCGCGAAGACCCTCATGACCATGTCGGGCGCTCCCGGCGGCAGGAGGCTTCGGGACTGCCTCAGGACCGCGGGCGGCAGGCCGGTCTCGCTCCGGGAACTTTTCCCCGAGCCCAGGAATCCGGAGAGCCGCGCAGTGCTCTCGCTGCTGTCCATGGGCGGCCCTCGCCGCTTCGAGGCGTCGTTTCGGGTGGCTCTCGACTCGGGCCGCGAGTCGGGCATACTCATCCTGAGGGACCAGGAGGAGCAGATCTCCGTGCAGGAGCTGCTGGCGAGCTCCCTCAGGGAGGTGGAGGCCGAGAGGATAAGGACCATAAGCCTGACGACCGCCCTGGTGGAGATGAAGGACTCCTATACCGGCAGAAACCAGCGCGGCACTGCCAGGCTGGCCGCGGAGATAGCGACCGGGCTGGGAATGCCGCCGTCGGAGGTGGACGACATCGTGACGGTCTCCCTGCTGCACGATGTCGGGATGATGGGGGTGCCGTCGGAGATCCTGAACATACCGGGGCCGCTCCGTCCGATCGACAGATTGCTGATGCAGGAGCACTGCGTCATAGGCGGAGACCTGCTGGTCAAGGAGGGGTTCCCCGACAGGATCTCCGCCGCCGTCCTGCACCACCACGAACGAATGGACGGCAGCGGCTACCCGGACGGGCTCGCCGGGGACAGCATCCCCCTAGCTGCTCGGATCGTCGGCCTCGCCGATGCCGTGGAGGCCATGCTCAACCATCGCCCGTACCGCCCCGCGCTCTCGAGGGAGAGGGTCCTCCTCGAGTTGGCGGATGGGCGCGGACGGCTGTTCGACCCGGAGGTCACGGACATCTGCGTCTCCCTGCTGAGCAGAGGCTTCTCCTTCAAAAGCCCCGGCGAGGTGTGAGTTTCGGCGGCCTAGTGCTTCGCGACGTCGAACACCAGGTCCAGCCTGGTGAGCTTGAACAGCTCCTCCACCATGCCGCGCAGCCCGGTGACGGTCATCCTGCCGCCCTTCTGCAGACACCTCTTGTGTATGGATATGAGCACCCCGAGGCCCGAGCTGTCGATGTAGTCCAGTCCGCCGAGGTCGAGCGTCAGGGTGCTAACCCCGTCCTCTATGAGCCCGATCAGCTTCTCCCTGACCGACGCCGAATCCTCGACGTACATGCTGCCGGCCAGGTTCACCCTGGCGCTGTTTCCCGACTTGCTGATGTCAATCTTCATGCCGACTCCCCCTTTACTTGTGTGAGCGCGCTATCCGCGCGCGTTCTTCCCATCCTCGCCGCACAGCCGCGGATCGGTGGCGCCTGACTACAGCAACCTGGCCGAATCTCCCTTGAGGACGACCCCTTCCTCTGCCACCCTCAGGAAAAACCCGACCGTCGGCAGCAGGCACCACCCCCTGTAGTCGTAGGAGTGCGGCTCGCCGGGCTTCTTTCCCTTCTCGACGACCTCCAGCACCGCGGAGGCTCCGATCGAAACCCTGTCCCCCGGGGCCAGGTCCTCCGGCAGCCCCTCGACCACCAGGTTCTCCGCCAGGGACCCGGGAGGAAAGATGAACCCCGCCTCCCGCTCCGCCGCGCGTATGTCCTCCGAGCGGAGCATGCTCACCTCTCTCTCGGTAACTCCCCTGTGAGAATCACCCTCCATGCCGCCCGTCGTCAGCCTCGCCGATTCGACCTCGGTCTTCGGCTCCTGACGTGCGGAGCTGATGCACACGGCCACTACCCTCGCCACAGGCGTCCTCCCCTCTCCACGGTCTGTCTCGGCGTATGATAGCACGAAACGCGCCTATTTTGGAGCGCAAGAGTTTCGCACGGAGGGACCGACCACAAAATTCGCATTATCTGCTAGAATATATCCGACACGATTTTTCTTCGGAGGAGGTGAGGTCGGCAGTCCGGGCTGGATGTCCGGGTTTCCATGAGAGGCCCCGTTCGGGGTTATCTAAAAAACTGGAGGTGCATAAGAGTGAGAAAAATAGCTGTTCTTTCGATGGTCTTCCTGTTGCTTCTGTCCTCGGGAGCCTCCTTCGCGGAGGTCAAGGAGTACAAGGACTTCAAGCTGGCCGCGGTCTTCCAGACCGCGATCGAAGAGCCCTGGGACGGCGCTATCCACCAGGCCTGCCTCAAACTACAGAAGGAAGTCGGCCTCACCTACGAGTTCGCCGAGAAGGTTGCCGCGGCGGACTTTGAGAGGGTACTGCGCGAGTACGCGGAAAGGGGCTTCGACCTGATAGTCGGCGACGCCTTCCTCGCGGGCGAGGAGCCCTCCAGGCGAGTGGCCCAGGACTACCCCGAGGTGGCCTTCGCGTTCGGATCGGAGTTCACCTTCCAGGAGCCCAACTACTCCGTGTTCGACAACTGGATCCACGAGCCCTCCTACCTGTGCGGAGTGATGGCCGGCAGGCTCACCAAGAGCAACATCCTGGGGATAGTGGCGGCCATCCCGATCGCCGAGGTCAACAGGCTTGTCAACGCCTTCAAGGAGGGCGCGCTGTCCGTCAACCCCGATGTCAAGGTCAAGGTCGCCTACATCGGTAGCTGGTTCGACCCGCCCAAGGCCAAGGAGGCCACCCTCGCGCAGATCGAAGCCGGCGCGGACCTCATCTTCGCCGAGCGCTTCGGCGTGTTCGAGGCGGCCAAGGAGCACAATGTGCTCGCGTTCGGCAACATGCAGGACCAGCACGATCTCGCTCCCGAGGTAGTGATCACCGGGCCGGTGTGGGACATGTACCCGACGGTGCTGCACTCCGTCGACGCGGTCCGCAAGGGTGAGTGGAAGGCCGCCGACCTTCGCCAGTGGTCGATGATGGCCGAGGGCGGGGCGTTCCTCGCCTCCTTCCACCAGTTCAAGGACAAGCTGCCGCCGGAGCTCATGGACGAAGTACGCGGGCTCGAGGCGAAGATCCAGTCGGGCAAGCTCGTGATCCCGGTCGTGGAGACCGAGCTCAAGACCGACTAGCCGACCAAAGAGGGGAGCGGCGGCGCACCCCCGCTCCCCCCGCCTTTTTTCCGGTTCGATCAGAAAGGGGGCAAGCCCGCCGATGAACCTGGACATCGCGACAACCGCGAACACTGGAGAACGCACCCCCGTGGTGGAGATGCGCTCCATCAGGAAGACCTTCCTCGAAGTCACGGCCAACAGGGACGTCGACTTCACCCTCTACAGGGGTGAGATCTGCGCTCTGCTGGGCGAGAACGGGGCGGGGAAGACCACGCTCATGAACGTACTTTTCGGGTACTACGCCGCGGATTCGGGCGAGATCCACATCGAGGGAGAGAGAGTGTCGCTCTCTTCCCCTCGCGACGCCATAGCGCGCCGCATCGGCATGGTGCATCAGCATTTCACGCTTGTACCGTCTCAGACGGTGCTCGAAAACACTGTGGTTGGAAGGACCGGCGGATTCCTGCTCGACCTCGACGGAGCCCGACGCAGGCTGCTCGGACTGCAGGAGAGGTTCGGCCTGCACGTTGACCCGGACGCCCCCGTATGGACACTGCCCATAGGCGGGCAGCAGAAGGTGGAGATCCTCAAGGCCCTCTACAGGGACGCGAGGATCCTCATCCTGGACGAGCCGACCGCCGTCCTGGCGCCCCCCGAGACCAAGGAGCTCTTCTCCACCCTGCGCTCCCTGGCCGCGGAGGGGTGCTCGGTGGTGTTCATCTCCCACAAGCTCTACGAGGTCATGGAGATAGCGGACAGGGTCGTCGTGCTGTCGAAGGGGAGGGTGGTCGCCGAGAGGCGCACCGCCGACACCTGCGAGAGAGAGCTCGCCAACCTTATGGTAGGGCGGGAGCTGGAGGAGAGGCGCACCACCGGCTCCGGAAAGATCGGGGCGCCCGTCCTGACCGTGCAGGACATCACGGTGAAGAACGACAAGGGGCTCGACGCGGTGAAGGAGCTCTCCCTGGACATACGCTCGGGGGAGGTGCTGGGAATGGCCGGGGTCTCGGGAAACGGGCAGCGCGAGCTGGCGGAGGTCCTGTTCGGGCTGAGGGTCCCCGATTCCGGCTCCGTGACCCTGTGCGGCGAGATCCTGCCGCCGGGTCAGCCAAGGACGGCCGTGGAGCGGGGAATGGCCCGCATACCGGAGGACAGGATGACCACCGGGCTTCTGTTGGAGCTCACGGTCGAGGAGAACCTGGTGCTCGAGAACCACTCGTCGTTCAAGTCGCACGGCGTGCTCGACCACGCGGCCATGGGCAGACACGCGGACGAACTAATAGAGGAGTTCGGCATTAAGACCGACGGGCGCGGAGCTTTGGCCCAAACCCTGTCGGGGGGCAACCTTCAGAAGATAATACTGGCGCGCGAGCTCTCCGCGTCGCCGCGTGCGGTGGTGGCGGCGCAGCCCACGAGGGGACTCGACGTGGGCGCCATCGAGTACGTCCACAGGCGCATCCTGGAGGCCAGGGACAGGGGGGCGGGCATCCTCCTGATCTCGGAGGACCTTGACGAGGTCTTCGCGCTCTCGGACAGGATCGCTGTGATATACGAGGGGCGGATAATGGGAATAACCGACAGGGAAAGCGCCGACAGGGAGCAGGTCGGCCTCTGGATGAGCGGCGTGAGCGGGGTGAGCAGGCCATGCGCATAGTGATCAGCAAGCGGGCGCCATTGCCCGGCTGGATACAGCTCCTTGTGCCGGTCGGAGCGATACTGGTGACCCTGGCTCTCTCCGCGATACCGATCCTCGTGGCGGGGGGGGATCTCCTGCTCTCCTACACCTCGCTGTTCAAGGGGGCCCTTGGGACCAGGTACAACTTCCTGGAGACCTGCGTAAAGGCCGCGCCACTGACGTTCACGGGGCTCGCGGTCGCCTTCGCCTTCAGGGCGAAGTTCTGGAACATAGGCGCGGAGGGGCAGCTGCTGGCCGGGGCCATAGCCGCCGCGTGGGTCGGGATCTACGCTCCCCCTCTGCCGAAGGCGCTGGTGCTGCTCCTGGTGTGCGTCGCCGGCTTCATCGCCGGGGGCGCGTGGGCGACGATACCGGCCCTTCTCAAGACCAGGTACAGGGTGGACGACGTCGTGACCACGCTGCTGCTCAACTACGTCATGTGGCACATAATGGGCTACCTGCTCTTCGGGCCGCTGCAGATGCCGGGGTCGAGCTGGCCACGCTCCCCCGCAGTCGAGGCGATCGCTCGCTTCCCCATCCTGCTTGCCAGGTCGCGCTTCCACCTCGGGGTCGTGCTCGCCCTGATCGCGGTGGCCGTCGTATGGTTCATCAACGCGAAGACGGTGTTCGGCTACGAGGCGCGGGCGGTCGGCGTCAACCAGAGGGCGGCGGCGTTCGGCGGCATTAACGTAAACTCCGTGATAATGAGGACGGCCCTGCTCTCCGGCGGCCTTGCCGGCATGGCGGGGGTGGGCGAGGTGGTGGCCATACACTTCCACCTGCTCATGGACATATCGCCGGGATTCGGCTACTCGGGCATAGTTATTGCGATGCTCGGGAGACTGCACCCGGTCGGAGTGGCGCTGTCGGCGTTCTTCTTCAGCGTCGTTATAGTGGGGGCCCAGTCGATGAGCCGCCTGACCGGGGTTCCGGTGTACATTGCCGAGGTAATCCAGGGGATGGCCCTGATGGTGATGCTGATCGCGCTCCTGCTGACCGAGTACAGGATCAAGGCGGTGAGGTCATGATGGAGCAGGTTCTGACCGTCGCGTTCATAACCGGCCTGTTGGCGGCCATGATGAGGATGGCCACTCCCATAATATTCGCGACCCTGGGCGAGATACTGTGCGAGCGAGCCGGAGTACTGAACCTGGGCATCGAGGGGATAATGCTCATGGGGGCGATGACGGGCTTCCTGACCACCCTGGGGACCGGGTCGCTCTGGCTCGGCGTTGCGGCGGCGGCGGCCGTGGGAGTGCTGCTGTCGCTGCTGATGTCGCTGCTGGCGGTGCACCTGGGGCTGTCGCAGCACGTGTCCGGGCTCGGGATCACCCTGTTTTCGACCGGGCTCGCGATGTTCGTCTACCGCCTGGCGGTGGGCTCTCCGGTCAACCCGCCCACAGTGCGCCCTTTCACGCAGGTGGCGATACCGTTCCTGTCGGAGATACCTGTCGTAGGGCAGGCGTTCTTCAACCAGTACTCGCTGGTGTACCTGGCGCTGCTGCTGGTCCCCGCCATCTGCTTCCTGCTCTACCGCACCTCGTGGGGGCTCTCGATCCGCACCGTGGGCGAGAACCCGTTCGCGGCGGACACGGTTGGCATCGGCGTCAACAAAACCCGCACCCTTTGCGTCATGGCGGGAGGGGCCTTGATGGGGGTGGGGGGCGCGTTTCTCACCCTGGCCCACCAGAACATGTTCCTTATAGACGTGATCGGCGGCAGGGGATGGATAGCGATAGCAATGGTGATCTTCGGCAACTGGGACCCGGTCCGAGGGACGGCTGGGGCGCTGATATTCGGCTTCCTCGACGCCCTTCAGCTGAGGTTGCAGGGGCTCGGGTTCGACGTGCCCTTCCACCTGTTCCTTGTCATACCCTACGTGATGACGGTGGTCGCCCTGGTCGGAGTCTCCCGAAGGGCGAGCGCTCCTGCGGGGCTGCTGAAGCCCTACAGGCGGGAGGAGAAGGGCTAGGTTCGATCTCGCTGCGTCGCGCGGTTTAAGACAAATTTCCATGGCGACACCAGTGAAAGAGAGGAGAGGCAATGACGTTGAAACATGTTGGCAAGGGCGTTCAGAGGACCGATGCGGTTCGCAAGGCCACGGGCGAGGCGACGTACGTGGCCGACATCGTAGTCCCTCGAATGCTCCACGCGAAGGTGCTGAGGGCGGGGGTGCCCCACGCGAAGATTCTCTCGATAGACACGTCGAGGGCCGAGTCCATGCCCGGGGTCAGGAAGGTTGTGACAGGCAGGGGGTGCAGCATGCTCTTCGGCACCTGCCTGTGGGACCAGCCGCCGATCGCGGTGGACAAGGTGCGCCACGCCGGCGAGGCGGTGGCGGTGGTCGTCGCTGACACGGAGAACCAGGCCGCCGCGGCGGTCAAGGAGATAAGGGCGGAGTACGAGAGGCTGCCCTTCGTGCTCGACCCTGTAAAGGCGGCAGCTCCGGACGCGCCGATCATCCACGAGAGGAACGGGGAGTACAGACGCGTCGAGTACTCGGTCCACCCGGTCACGGGCGGCAACATCTTCCACCACTACAAGCTGCGCAAGGGCGACGAGAACGAAGGGTTCGCCAAGGCGGACGTGACCGTCGAGGGGGAGTTCGAGTTCCCGATCTCGAGCCACTCCGCGATTGAGCCGCACGGCGCGATCTGCCGCTTCGGCTCCGACGGCGGCATCGAGGTGTGGGCGTCCAACCAGGCGCCGTTCGTGCTGAGGGACGTGCTTGCCGACATGTTCGGCGTCCCTGCCGCCAAGGTGCGCGTTCACATTCCGTACCTGGGGGGCGGATTCGGGGGCAAGTCGGACGTCAGCATCGAGCCGCTGGTGGCCTACGCCGCCAGCTTCGTCCCGGGATATGCGGTGAAGCTGGTGCTCACCAGGGCCGAGGTCATATCGAGCTCGCTGGTCGGGCGCGGGATGAAGGGACGCATGAAGATAGGTGCGAAGCTGGACGGCACCTTCACCGCGCTGAGGGCCGAAATGTACTTCGCCAGCGGGGCCTACGGCGACACCGGCTGGCCGGTATTCACCGTGGCGGGGCACAACTGCACCGGGCCCTACGAGTTCCCCAATGCGATCGTGGACGTGTACGGCGTGTACACCAACTCCCCCAACGTGGGAGCCTACAGAGGCTACGGCCATCCAGAGGGCCAGTTTATGTCCAGCCGGCTCATCGACATGCTGGCGAGAAAGCTCGAGACCACGCCCGAGGAGCTGATGCGAAAGAACTACCTGCGCGACGGCAGCAGGAACGCCCTCGGACAGAGGATCAAGAAGAGCACCGGCGACCTGTTCGGGTGCCTCGACGCGGTCGAAAAGGCCCTGGCGGAGACCCCGCTTCCCGAGGGGGACGAGCGGTACGCCTACGGCAGGGGCGTTGCATCCATGATGAAGTCGCCCAAGATGGCCGCCAACTCCTCATCCTGCTGCCACGTGCAGGTCAACACAGACGGCAGCGCCTTCGTCAACCTGGCGGGGATAGAGATGGGGCAGGGAGTCCAGACGGTCTTCTCCCAGATGGCCGCGGAGGCCCTGCAGATCCCCCTGGACAAAGTTCGCATCTACTCCGAGGTGGACACCCAGTTCTCCCCCTGGGAGTGGCAGACCGTGGCATCGATGCAGACCTACCGCGGGGGACGGGCCATCCAGGACGCCTGCTGCGGGATAATCGCGACGGCGAAGGAGACGGCCGCGAGGGTCTGGAACTGCGCCCCCTGCCTGGTGACCTACCGCGACGGGGAGTGCGTCCACCCGAACACCGGGGAGGTGCTGACCCTCGGACAGCTCGCCCGCGGCTACATGGCCGAGGACGGCCTGACCACCGGCACGCCCCTTCAGTCGGTGGGATCGTACAGGGTCCCCGGCCTTGTCGAGCCCGACCCGGAGACGGGCATGGGGAACGCCGCCGGCAGCTGGACATTCGGCGTGCAGGGGTGCACCCTGAGAGTGGACAAACAGACGGGGGAGGTCAAGATTCTCCACTTCGCGTCGGCCTTCGACGTGGGGAGGGCGATCAACCCGACCACCGCGAGGGGGCAGGTGACCGGAGGGGTCGTCCACGCCATGGGCGCCACCCTCATGGAGCAGATACTATTCACCGACGAGGGAGTGGCGAAGAACGTCAACTTCCCCGCCTACAAGATCCCGCGCCTGCACGACGCGCCGGAGAAGCAGACCGTGGTACTGCTGGAGACGCCCAACGAGGAGGGGCCCTGGAGCGCCAAGCCCATGGCCGAGCACCCGGTGGTGGCGGTCGCCCCGGTCATACTAAACGCGCTGCGGAACGCGACAGGCGTCGAATTCACGTCGCTTCCCGTGACGCCCGCGAGGATACTTGAGGCACTTAAAAACGGAAAGGAGGTCCTTTAGGATGCGCGTCCTAAACTTGACGGTCAACGGAGTGAACAGGACTGTCCATCTCGAGGAGGGGCGCGTGATGCTCTCGTCCGTGCTGCGCGACTCGCTGGGCCTCACCGGGGTCAAGGTCGGCTGCGGCACGGGGCAGTGCGGCTCCTGCACCGTGGTCATGAACGGCAAGGCCGTGACCAGCTGCACGGTCCTCGCCGAGAAGGCGGAGGGGGCGACCGTCCTCACGATAGAGTCCCTCAGCGAGGGCGGGGAGCTCCACCCGATCCAGCAGGCGTTCGTCGAGGCGGACGCCATCCAGTGCGGCTTCTGCACCCCCGGTCTGATCATGAGACTTTACGCCCTGTTCGCCGAGAACCCGGACGCGGACGAGGCTGCGATAGCGGGCGAGCTCGACAAGCACCTGTGCCGCTGCACAGGTTATGAGAACATAGTGAAGGCCGCGAAGCTGGCGCAGGAGAAGATCCGCTCCGGCGCGGTCCCGGTCGCGCGCTGACGCGCCCCCCTATATACGAAAGGAGAATGATACGATGGGTTACAGCCTTCTTATAAAGAACGCGCTCACGCGCTTCTCGCAGAACAAGCCCCTGTCGATCGGCATCGAGGGCGGCAAAATAGCCGCGATCGGCGCGGACCTGCCGGAGAAGGACGCCGAGAAGGTCATCGACGCTGGCGGCAACCTGGTGACCGAGTCCTTCGTCAACGGACACCTTCACCTGTGCAAGGTCTACACCCTGGAGATGGTGGGACAGGACGCGCTCTCCTCCTATCACGGCGGCTCGATGGGCGGCGCGATGACCGCGATCGAGCAGGCCTCCCGCGTCAAGGAGAGGTACGACGAGAAGTGGATCATCGAGAACGTCCGCAAGGCGTGCAGACTGGCCCAGAAGTACGGCAACACCCACATCAGGGCGTTCGCCGACACGGACACCAAGGCCAAGCTCGAGGGGGTCAAGGCCCTGCTGAAGGCCCGCGAGGAGTTCAAGGGGATAGTCGACCTACAGGTCGTAGCCTTCCCGCAGGACGGCGTGCAGCGCGATCCCGGCGCGGAGGACTACATCCGCCAGGCTATGGAGCTCGGCGCGGACGTGGTCGGAGGCATTCCCTGGATCGAGTACACCGACGCGGACATGCAGGCGCACATTGACTCGATGTTCGCACTGGCGAAGAAGTTCGACAAGGATGTGTCGATGCTCATCGACGACGCCGGCGACTCCGGCCTGCGCTCGCTGGAGATGCTGGCGGTGAAGACCATCAAGGAGGGCTGGCAGGGGCGCGTCACCGCGCAGCACTGCCGCGCGATGGCTCTCTACCAGGAGCCCTACTTCCGCAAGGTCGTCGCCCTGCTTCAGCAGGCGAAGATCGGCCTCGTCAGCGACCCGCAGACCGGCCCGCTGCACGCCAGGGTGCGCGACCTGAACAGCGCCGGAATCCCGGTGGCGCTTGGCCAGGACGACATAGCCGACGCCTACTACCCCTTCGGGCGCAACAACATGCTCGAGGTCGCCTTCCTGGCGGTGCACCTGCTGTGGATGACCACCTTCAGCGACATGGAGATCATCTACGACATGATAACCACCGACGCAGCGAAGGCCATGGGGATAAAGGGACACGCGCTCGAGCCCGGCGGAAACGCCGACCTTGTGGTGCTCAACGCGAAGGACGTCTACCACGCCATCTGGGAGCACGAGGCTCCCCTTTACGTCATTCGCGGGGGGAAGGACGTCACCGCCAGGTAGATCGCGGCTTTCGTCCAAATACTGAGGCTGCTGTGGCATATCGAGCGCCTCGATGTTACAATCCAGTGCCAGGGTGGTTCGCCGCCCTGGCACTTCACATCACAAGGAGGTAGTTCGATGAAAAAGAGAGTTCTGTTTCTCCTCGCGTTGATGGTGATCGCAGCCGTCGCCCTTCCGGCGCAGGCCGCGGCCAAAGAGGTGATGATCTACTCCTCCATGAAGGACTCCCAGCTTGCGGCCCTGAAGGACGCCTTCATGGCCAAGTACCCGGACATCAAGATGGACTACTACACCGCGGGCACGGGCAACGTCATGACCAAGCTGGCGACCGAGCAGCAGGCGGGCGGAATCCAGGCCGACATAATATGGGTGGGCGATCCGACCAACTACATCTCCTTCAAGGAGCAGGGGCTGCTCTACTCCTACGACTCCCCCGAGGGCGCCTCGATCCCGGCGAAGCTCAAGGATCCCGACGGCTTCTACACGTCTGGGCGCGTGGTGATGCTCGGCTTCGTCTACAACACCGACACCGTGAAGCGCGAGGACGTGCCGAAGACCTGGAACGAGCTTCTCGCCTTCGACGGCTACATCGCCATGACCGACCCGACCTTCGCGGGCACCACCCTGTACACCGTGGCCGGCCTCGTCCAGCACCCGGACTTCGGCTGGGACTACTTCCAGAAACTGAAGGACAAGGGCGTGCTGCTGGAGAGGGGTTCGAGCGCGGTCGTCACCAAGGTCGGATCCGGCGAGTACGACGTCAGCATAGGGGTCGACTACATCGCCAGGACCATGATCGCGGAGGGCTCCCCGATAGGCTTCGTCTACCCGGAGGACTACATCCCGGTGATCCTGAGCCCGATCGCCATAGTCAAGAACACCGCCCACCTCGAGGAGGCCAAGCTGCTGTACGACTACATCCTGTCCATCGAAGGGCAGAAGATCCTGATGGCCGAGTACACCGCCCCCGTGCGCCCGGAGCTCGCCCTGGAGGGGGCGCCCTCCCTGGTGGAGGCCGCGGACAGGATCCTGCCCGTCGACGACAATCTGCTGGTGGCGGAGAAGGACGAGCTGTTGAAGAAGTTCGACTCGATCTTCAAGTAGCGCCGAACAGGCGGCGCGGGGACGCGGGCTTCCGCCCCCGCGCCGATATTTGTCCCGCCGCGCGCGGAGAGTCCGCCGCGGCCTGTCGAGGTGATCCGATGGCAGGAGTTTCGTTTAAGAACGTCACAATCAGCTACGACAAGAGAGTAATAATCGACGGCCTGTCGCTCGAGGTCGTGGACGGGGAGTGCTTCGCGATCCTCGGCCCGTCGGCCTGCGGCAAGACGACCCTCATCAGGGGGCTGTGCGGCTTCAAGGAGCTCGACACAGGCGGCATTCGAATCGGCGACAGACTCGTAGGGGCCGCGGGCAGGCGCGGGGTCCCGCCCGAGAAGCGCAACATCGGCGTGGTCTTCCAGGATTACGCGGTGTGGCCGCACTACAGTGTGTTCGAGAACGTCTACTACCCCCTCAAGAAGCGCGGCGTCCCGAAGGCCGAGGCCAGGCAGAGGACGCTCGACGCGATCGAGCAGGTCCGCATGAAGGGCTACGAGGAGCGCATGCCGGCGCAGCTGTCCGGAGGGCAGCAGCAGAGGGTCGCCCTCGCCAGGGCGCTGGTCTCCTCGTCCGACCTGGTGGTGCTCGACGAGCCCATCTCGAACCTGGACGCGAACCTGCGCGAGGAGATGCGCTTCGAGATCAAGGAGCTGCAGCGCCGCACGGGGATCACCGTGATCTACGTTACCCACGACCAGGAGGTGGCGCTGGCCATCGCCGACAGGATGGCCATTCTGGACTCGAAGGGGTACATAAGGCAGGTCGGCGTGCCGGAGGACGTCTACAAGAACCCGAATGACAGGTACGTCTACCAGTTCCTGGGGGTGTCGAACTTCATCCCGCTCGACCGCTCGGGCGACGGCTACGTGATCAGGGACGTCGAGGGGGCCCCCCGCTTCCCGTGCGATGTGCCCGCGGATCTCGCCGCCGATGGCCTGTACGCAGCGTGCAGGCCGGTCGACATCAGAATCGGCGAGGGGCCTGTGAACGGGCTGGTGAAGCACGTCGTCTACCTGGGGAACCTGTTCGAGTACCGGGTCATTCTCGGCGGGCGCGAGATAAGGGTGCAGCAGGACTCGCACGAGGCCTTCGCGGCCGGCGTGCCCGAGGAGGGGCGCTCCTACCCCATGAGCTTCTCCAACCTGCGCTTCTACGCCGACGAGGGGAGGGACGCTCGATGAGGTTCTTGAAGAGGCGCGAGGGAGCGGCGGCCGCCCGGATGTTCGGCGGACTGCTGGACCTCAACCACATCCTGATGCTCGTATGCCTGGTCATCCTGATCGTGACGGTGGCCATGCCGATGCTGATGATCGTGTACAACACGTTCTTCTACGGCTTCGCCTTCGACTGGGAGATGTTCTCCAGGGTGGTGCTGGACCCGGCCAACGTCGACGCGATGTGGAACACCATAGTGATCGCCTTCTGGGTGACCCTCGTCGGCACCCTCGTCGGGGTGTTCTACGCCTGGCTGATCGGCAGGACGAACATACCCCTCAAGGGGCTGATGAAGACCCTGTTCGTCATACCCTACATGTTCCCGCCCTTCATAGGGGCGGTGGCATGGGGGCTGCTGCTCGCCCCCCGCTCCGGGTACATAAACAAGATGTGGATGGCGATGGCGGGGACGAGGACTCCGCTTCTGAACATCAACAGCATCTGGGGCATCGTGTTCGTCGAGGTCTGCTACTACTTCCCGTTCGTCTTTCTGCAGGTGGTCAGCGCGCTGGAGCGCATGGACCCGACACTGGAGGAGTCGGCCCGGATTTCCGGGGCAAATCAGTTCTACGTCATCCGCAAGATCACTCTGCCGCTCGTCGTGCCCGCGATAGCGGCGGGCGCCATGCTGATACTCATATCCTCCCTGTCGCACTTCGGGGTCCCGGCCATGCTCGGCTTCTCGCGCGGCATCTTCACCCTGCCCACCAAGATCTACGAGCTGATCAACAGGGCGGCGGGAAGCTTCGAGGGCATAAGGCAGGGCGCGGCCCTGTCGGTACTGCTGGTGCTGGTGGTGGTGGCCGCGCTCCTCGTCCAGCGGTGGATACTGAAGGCGGGGCGCTACGACATCATCCGCGGCAAGAGCATGAGGCCCATGCTGATAAACCTGAGGAAGTCCAGGATGCCGCTGCTGGCGCTGTGCCTGGGCAGCCTGTTCGTGATAGTGATAATGCCGCTTTACATAATCTTCGCGGTCGGGGCTCTGAAGGCCTACGGGCTGCCTCTGACCCTGTCGAACATGTCGCTGGAGAACTTCCGCCAGGTGCTGTTCTCGTCGCAGATGGCGAGGGACGCGATCCGAAACAGCTTCGTGCTGTCGATCTCGTCGGCGATAATCGCCATGTTCGTCGGGACGATGATCGCCTACGTCGTGGTCAAGGTCAGGGTGAGGGGCAAGGCCCTGCTGGAGATCCTGGCTCTGCTGCCCTACTCCATCCCCGGCCTGGTGCTGGCCATTGGGGTCATTCTGATGTGGAGCGGCGCCTTCTACATCAACCTGTACAACACGATCTGGATCATCCTCGTCGCCTACATCGCCCGCTACGTCGCGTTCGCGATGAAGAGCTCCTCCGCGTCGCTCGAGCAGGTGCACTACTCGCTGGAGGAGGCGGCCCGCTCGTGCGGCGCCACCCACCTCGAATCCCTGCGCGACATTACCATGGCGCTGATTCGCCCGGGCATGGTGGCGGGCTTCTTCCTGATCTTCCTGCCGGCTATGAGGGAGCTCACCACCTCCGTGCTGCTGTACGGGCCGTACACGCGGACCCTCGGGGTGGCCATCTACTCGATAAACGCCGAGGGCAACATAACCCAGGCCGCGGCCCTGTCCGCCATCACGATAATCATCATAATGCTGGGCAACCTCGCGCTGCGCTACGTCACCAGGGACAGGAGGAGCGTGTCATGAGCGGAGTGGTGCTCAAGAATGTCACCAAGAGGTTCGCGACGAGGAGCATGGGGGATGTCACGGCCGTCTCGCGTCTCGACCTCGAGATCAGGAACGGCGAGTGCTTCTCGCTTCTGGGGCCCTCCGGGTGCGGCAAGACGACCACGCTGCGCATGATAGCAGGCTTCGAGGACCTCAGCGAGGGGGAGATCTGGATAGGAGACAGACCGGTGTCGGTCAGGGATCGAAACCTGTACGTGCAGCCGGAGGACAGGGGGCTCGGTATGGTCTTCCAGGCCTTCGCCGTCTGGCCGCACCTGAACGTGTTCGAGAACGTGGCCTTCCCGCTTCGCGTCCGAAAGGTCCCAAGGGCCGAGATGGAGTCGAGGGTGGGCGAGGCGTTGGGTCACACGGGGCTGTCCGGCCTCGAGAGGTCTTTCCCGTCGAGCCTGTCGGGGGGGCAGCTTCAGCGGATAGCCCTGGCCCGCGCCATCGTAATGAAGCCGGACGTACTCCTGCTCGACGAGCCGCTGTCGAACCTGGACCCGAAGCTGCGCGAGACGATGAGGTTCGAGATAAAGGCCCTTCAGAGGCGTCTGGGCTTCACGATAATCTACGTCACCCACGACCAGGCCGAGGCCATGGCCCTGTCCGACCGCATGCTGGTGATGGACATGGGCGTGGTGCAGCAGGTGGACACCCCTGCCAACATGTACAAGGACCCCGCCAACAAGTTCGTCTACGGGTTCCTCGGGCTGTCGAACTTCATCGACGTGAACATCTCGGGCGGCAAGGCCTACCCGGTCGGGACGGACGGTGCCCCGCTGCCCTTCCCCGTCCCGAGCGACTTCGGGGAGAGCGCGGCGACCGTGGCGTCGCGCCCGAACGAGATCGAGCTGAGCGCGGAGGGCGGATACCGCGTCGAGGTCAAGTCGCGCATCTTCTTGGGAGACTACACCGAGTACAGGGTGGACGCGGGCGACCAGGAGGTGCGCATCCAGACCGCCCGCGAGCACGGCTTCTCCGTGGGCGACCGGGTCGGCCTCAACTTCGGCAAGGTGCGTTGGTACCCGCGCGACGACGGCGCGTCCGACGCCGAGCGGGAGAGGAGAAAGGTGATATAGCCAAGCTGCTCGTGGACTAAAGACCTCCGGGCGCTTCATGAAGAAGCGCCCGGAGGTCTTTGTATTCCTTGGTGTTTAACTAACGCCCCCTGCGGACAGACCCTTTTCTCATCGCTAGAGAAGCCAGGGGCGCGAGAAGGGCGAGCACCCATGGTGAGGAGGGGCCTGTCGAGCAGCCGCCGCCGCCAGACGAGCCGGGCTTCGGGGGAACGGGGGTCTGCTCTTTCTCGTAGGCGCCAATGTCGTATCCCGACCCTTGCGGACGGGAGACGCCACGCTGGTCTGTCGACGGCGCGCCCGTATTTGTCCCGCTGTCTATCGCTGAGCTGCCATCGAGCAGGGCGCAGGTCTGCGTCGGGCCGCCGTTGTCCGCCAGCGGGGCAAGCATCGGGTCGGTGCCCGTGTTGCCGTTGCCTGGGAAAACGGCGGTATCGACGACGGAATAGGTTATTGTCGGATTGCCCTGTTGCACAAAAACCTGCCCCACTACGGATCCCGCCCCCCAGAAGATGGTGTTCGTCACCGTCGGATCGCTGCCATCTCTGATGGACACCCCGCGGCCGATGTAGTTCGCCTCGTTCTCCGAGAAGGTGCAGTTCATCAACGTCGGTTTGCTGCCGCTTGCAATGTCCATCCCGCCGCCGCTAGTTGCCCCGTTCCCCGAGAAAGTGCAGTTCGTCAATGTCGGATCGCTTGAGCTGAGAAACATCCCGCCGCCGTAAGTTGCCACGTTCTCCGAGAAGGTGCAGTTCGTCAATGTCGGATTGCTGTTGTCTGCAATGACCATCCCGCCGCCGACGCCCGCCTCGTTCCCCGTGAAGGTACAGTTCGTCAGCGTCGGATTGCTGCTGCCTTCCATGCCGATCCCTCCGCCGGCACCTGCCTTGTTCTCCGAGAAGGTGCAGTTCGTCAACGTTGGACTGCCGAAGCCGAGGTACATCCCTCCGGCGCTGTCATCTGCCACGTTCTTAGAGAATGTGCAGTTCGTCAACGTCGGACTGCCTAACATGATGCCCATCCCGCCGCCGATGTCCGCCTTGTTCCCCGTGAAGGTGCAGTTTCTCACCGTCGGACTGCTGTGAATGATTAGCATCCCACCACCACCTTGCGTTGTTTCACCGCCGGTGATGGTCATGCCATCGAGGATGGCGGTTGAGAACGCGTTCTCAGCACGGACGACGTTTTTGCTTCGCAAGCCGCCGCCGATGGCTCCGCTCAGGATGGTGACATTTGCCTCCCAGTCGCGCTCGTCCCTATCGGTCTCAGTCCCGGCGAAGCCGCCGTAAAGGGCGATATTATTTTTGAGTACGAAGGATTTGTCGCGGTCTGTGCCACCAGTTGGGGTGTACGTACCCTTGGCTAGCCAATACTCTCCCTTTGTTCCGGCCTCCAACGCAGCCCTGAACTCCACCACGCCCATGGCATTTGCCCACGAATCTCCCGACTTGTTCCCCGAGCCGCCTTTGGTCACGTGAATCGCCCCCTCCGACGCCGACGAGACCACCAGCAGGACAAGCAGAAGAAAACACGAGCACAGTACTCTTTTAAACCGCTTCATCTTCATCGACACGACGTTCACCTCTTTTTTTAGCATTGGTTCCCTGAATACAACTCTAACCGCGCCCCATACCACGGGGTGCGGTTCCTCACTTACCGGCGAAGGTGAGAATAGGGCCATCGCTTTATTTTTTAATTATACCATAGAAACAATTAAAATCGAGCGTTTCATTGAATTCTGTAGATTCGTCTACAGCGCTTCGGGAGCGCCGACCAGACTCAGTATGCGGGCGGAGTTGAGCGTCGCAAGAAGCGCGACCCCCACGTCGGCGAAGACCGCCTCCCACATGGAGGCTGCCCCGAACGCCCCCATCGCCAGCACCAGCCCCTTGACCCCGAGGGCGAACGCTATGTTCTGCCTCATCACCGCTCGGGTCCTCCGAGCTATCTCGATCGCCTCCGCGGCCCCGGAGGGGTCGTCGTCCAGCAGCACAACGTCCGCGGCCCCTATCGCCGCGTCCGCTCCCAGCCCGCCCATCGCAAAACCCGCGTCCGAGGCGGCAAGGAGCGGAGCGTCGTTCATGCCGTCCCCCACGAAGATCGTCGTGCCGCCGACCTCCTCTTTTATCCTGCGGAAGTGCTCAAGCTTGTCGGCGGGCATCAGGCCGCCCCTCCACAGGTCCAGTCCGAGCTCGCGGGCGAGCTTCTCCGCGTTCTCCGGCCTGTCCCCCGACAGCATTCCGACGAACCTCACACCCAGCTCCCTGAGCCTGTTCACGGTTGTGTTAGCCTGCTCCCTCGGAGTGTCCTCGACCACTATGAACCCTGCGTAGGCACCGCCCCTCGCGACGTGAACCACCGCGCCGGGCTTATCTTTCCACGAGCTTTCGACGCTCGCTCCGTATCTCTCCAGAAGAGAGGCGTTTCCAGCCAGGATCTCCACCCCGTCGAGGAGCAAGCGCACTCCGAGCCCGGGCAGCTCCTCTATCAGGCCCTGCGGCCCCTCGCCCGGCCCCGCCGCGTTCGCGACCGCCCTCGCTATCGGGTGGTTCGAGCCCCTCTCCGCCGCCGCCGCGATCTCGATCAGCTCCCTAGCGGTAAAGGGGGCCGAGGGATGAACCTCCGTCACCCTGAACACCCCCCTGGTGAGGGTGCCGGTCTTGTCGAACAGGGCGGCCCTGACATCGGCCAGCCTCTCCAGCACGTCCCCGCCCTTGACTAGTATTCCCCTCCTGGACGCCGCGCCTATGCCCCCGAAGACGGCCAGCGGGATGGAGATCACGAGGGCGCACGGGCATGACACCACAAGGAAGACCAGGGCCCTGTAGACCCAGGTGCGGAAATCGCCCAGCCCCGCCAATGGCGGCGCAATCGCCAGCAGGACGGCGAATCCCACCACCGCGGGAGTGTACCACCTTGCGAAGGCGGTGATGAACCTCTCGGTGGGAGCCTTGCCCTCCCTCGCCTCCTCTATCAGGCGCAGACCCTTGGACAGAGCGGTATCCCCATAGCGGCTCGTCACGTCGACCGTTATCGCGCCGCCCAGGTTCACGCTCCCGGCGAGGACCTCCGCTCCGGCCGAGACGTCCAGCGGGACGGACTCGCCCGTCAGGGACGAGGTGTCGAGCGACGAGGATCCCTCCCGCACCCTGCCGTCCAGCGGGACCCGCTCGCCTGGCTTTACCAGCACGATTCTTCCAGGCACCACCGAGGCCGCGCTCGCGACGCGCCACACCCCTCCGTCCAGGATATTGGCCGTGTCCGGTCGAATGTCGGCGAGGGCCATGATCGACTTGCGGGAGCGCTCGACGGCCAGATCCTGCACCAGCTCGCCCGACTCGTAGAACAGCATCACGGCCACGGCCTCCGAGAAGTCGCCCAGAGCGAAGGCGCCCAGCGTAGCCGCGGTCATCAGAAAGAACTCGTCGAACACCGACCCGCCGCGCAGGTTTCTGGCCACCGCGGCCAGTACCTTGATGCCCGCGACCAGGTAGGCGCAGACGTAGAGGGAGATTCGCGCCTCCTCTCCTAGGGGCAGAAAAATGGCGGCGAGCCACAAAACGCCCCCGATCGCGAGGCGCGCAGCGTCGCCCATAGGCAGGCCGGACGGCTCTTTCGGCACTCCCCCGTCCAGCACCGCCGCGCCGGGCTCTATCGATGCCATGACCTCCCTCACGGACTCGACGATGTCCGCCGCGCTCCCCCTTCTCATCAGCGACAGGCTGATCCTTCCCCCGGCCATGTCCACCGTCGCTTCGACCACGCCGGGCAGTCCGGCCAAGGCCCTCTCTATCTTCATAGAGCAGGCCGCGCAGTTCAGCCCCGCGACGGAGAGCCTCAGAGTCTCGCGCTCGCTAGCCATGTATATCAGCCCCCTTCTCGGCAATATGACGCACGTGGTCGAACCCCTGGGCGAAAATTGTCCTGACATGATCGTCGTTGAGCCCGTAGACCGCCTGCCTCCCCCTCCTCGCGACGCGCACCAGCCGCGCCTGCCTCAGCACCCTGAGCTGGTGCGAGATCGCGGGCTGGCTCATCCCCAGAAGGGCGGCTATGTCCGCCACGCACAGGTCCGACAGCGAGAGAGCGCACAGGATTTTTATCCTGGTCGTGTCGCCGAACACCCGGAAGAGGTCGGCGAGCTCGTACAGTATCTCCTCCTTCGGCATCATCTCCCGGATGCCTGCCGGCGCCCCGCCCGCCTCTCCCCCGTCCCCGCCCGAGCAGTGCACATCTTCATCAGACATGACGAACCTCCATTACATTGATATATGCTTATATATTCATATATCATAAATCCATCGAATGCGCAAGCTCCGAGGGAGAATTCTTCGATCAAAAAAATCTTGCAAATATCACTAGGTCTTTACAAAATCATTCTCATATTGTAGAGTATATGTAATGTTTCCGTTCGCCTGCGCTGCAACACGATGCACGCATCTCGTCGCTTTCTAACCGGGTGAAAAAGGAAGCTCGATTACCAAGGAGGAGATACGCACATGAGGAGATTCACCGGGGTACTTGTTGCAATTGCGCTCGTTCTTGTTCTCGGAGCGGCGGCCTTCGCGGCGCCGAAGATCGGCATCATGACCGGCACGGTGTCGCAGGGCGAGGAGGAGTACCGCGCAGGCGAGGAGATGGTCGCCAAGTACGGCGAGGACAGGGTCATCCACGTCACCTATCCCGACAAGTTCATGGACGAGCAGGAGACCACCATATCCCAGGTGTTGGCGATGGCCTCGGACCCGGACGTGAAGGCGATAGTCGTCTGCCAGGCCGTCCCTGGAACGGCGGCCGCGATCGACAAGGTCAGAGAGGTCCGCGACGATATCCTGTTCGTCCTCGGGACCATCCACGAGGAGCCGTACATGATAGCCGAGAAGGCCGACATTCTCTACGAGATCGACCAGCCGACCCGCGGGACCACGATCATCGAGAAGGCCAGGGACATGGGGGCCAAGACGTTCATTCACTACTCCTTCCCCCGTCACATGAGCATGCCTCTGCTGGCGACCCGCAGGGACATCATGGAGAAGACGGCGAAGGAGCTGGGGATCGAGTTCGTCTTCGTCAACTCCCCCGACCCCACCGGCGAGGGCGGAGTTGCCGGCGCGCAGCAGTTCATCCTCGAGGACGCGCCGCGCCAGGTTGAGAAGTACGGCCCGGACACGGCCTTCTTCAGCACCAACTGCTCGATGCAGGAGCCGCTGATCAAGTCGGTGGTCAAGGGCAAGGCGCTCTACCCCGAGCAGTGCTGCCCAAGCCCCTTCCACGCGCTTCCCAACGCGCTCGGCCTCAAGGTCGAGAGCAAGGGCGACGTCCCGTACATTCTCAATGCGATTAACGAGAAGATCGTGGAGCTCGGGATGGAAGGGCGCATCGCCACCTGGACCGCGCCCATAGCCATGAACTTCATCCGCGCCGGCTCCGAGTATGCGATGGACTTCGCCGAGGGCAAGTTCGAGGACAAGCAGGACATCGAGAGAGCCAAGGCCGCGCTTCACAAGTACGCAGGCGATGTCCGCGTCCGCGCGTTCGACGATGAGAAGACCCCTCACTTCCTGATGGTCGTCGGCGAGTCGATCATCTTCGGGAAGTAAACCAGTCCAGGGATCTGTGACACTCGTGGCAGGGCTGTCGACAACGGCGGCCCTGCCATTTTTGCAAAGGAGGCGGTCCTTTGAGCGGTACAACCCGGCTCGAGATGAAGAACATAAGCAAAGAGTACTACGGCAACCGCGTCCTCAAGGACGTATCCTTCTCCCTGGGGCCGGGCGACGTCCTCTCCCTGGTGGGGGAGAACGGGGCGGGAAAGTCCACCCTGATGAACATCCTGTTCGGGATGCCGGTCATCCACGCCACCGGCGGCTTCAAGGGCGAGGTGTTCCTGGACGGCGAGAAGGTCGACATAAGATCGCCGGAGGAGGCCATGAGGCTCGGCATAGGAATGGTCCACCAGGAGTTCATGCTTCTGCCCGGCTTCTCCATAACGGAGAACATCAAGCTCAACAGGGAGATCACAAGGGACAGCCTGCTCGGCCGCCTCTTCGGCGAGCCACTCAAGTGGCTGGACATGCCGGCGATGAGAAAGGACGCAAGGACGTCGATGGACGCAATCGGCCTCGGCATAGACGAGATGCTCCCGGTCAGGGGGCTGCCGGTGGGGCACATGCAGTTCGTCGAGATAGCCCGCGAGCTGGACAAGAGGCACATCCGCCTGCTGGTGCTGGACGAGCCGACCGCGGTGCTCACCGAGTCCGACGCTGACAAGCTGCTCGAGTCCATAAAGATCCTCACGGACAAGGGGATCTCCGTGCTCTTCATAACCCACAGGCTGGACGAGGTCATGAAGGTGTCCGACAAGATCGTCGTGCTGAGGGACGGCGAGCGCATAGCCGAGACCCGACCCTCAGAGACCACGATAGACAGGATCGCGGAGCTGATGGTCGGCAGGAGGATAGAGGGCGGCGAAATTCAGGGCAGGCCCCTGGCGGAGCTGAGCGACGAGCCGGTCCTGGAGATAAAGGGCCTGTCGGTCGCCATGCCTGGCGAGGCCGTGAAGGGAGTGGACCTCGACGTTAGGCGCGGCGAGATACTGGGGATTGCCGGACTGGCAGGACAGGGCAAGATCGGCATAGCCAACGGCATAATGGGGCTCTTCCCGTCGAGCGGGGACGTGAGGATGAACGGAGAACCGGTCAGGCTGAACTCCCCCCGGACCTCGCTGGACAACCGCATGGCGTTCGTGTCGGAGGACAGGAGGGGGACGGGGCTTCTACTGGACGAGTCGATCGAGTTCAACATGGTTGCCACTGCGATACAGACGAAGGGGATGTTCATGAAGACCGGGAGGGTGAGCATCCTGAACTCCAGGGAGATGACCGGGTACGCCCGGGAGATGATCGAAAAGCTGGACATCCGATGCACCGGGCCGCGCCAGCTCGCGAGGCGACTCTCCGGCGGCAACCAGCAGAAGGTCTGCATCGCTCGCGCCATTACCCTTGAGCCGAGCCTGCTCTTCGTCTCCGAGCCGACCAGGGGAATCGACATAGGCGCCAAGAGACTCATCCTCGACCATCTGGTGCAGCTCAACAGGGAGACGGGGCTTACAATAGTCATGACCTCGTCCGAGCTGGCGGAGCTCCGCTCCGTCTGCGACCGCATCGCCATAGTCTACCAGGGGAGGCTCGAGGGAGTGCTGCTGCCGACCGCGAGCGACAGGGACTTCGGGCTCATGATGGCGGGCGAGTACGCCAAGCTGCACGGAAAGGAGGCCGTCTAGGTGGGAAACGACATAATGAACAGGATCGGCATACCGCGGCTGATCATCTCTCTCTTCCTCGCATTCCTAGTGGCCGCGGCCTTCTCCTACGGCCTTCCGATGGGACAGATTTTCAGCGCGATGCTGACTCGCTTCGGGATGAATGCCCTGCTGGTGCTGGCGATGATACCGACGATCCAGGCGGGGGCCGGGCCAAACTTTGGCCTGCCGTTCGGGATAATCTGCGGCCTGATCGGGGCTACCCTGGCGATCGAGCTGGACTTCAGCGGCTTCCCCGCCCTGTTCTTCGCCGTGGGGGTCTCGATACCGCTGGGCGCGATCGCCGGGTGGCTGTACGGGCTGCTGCTGAACAGGGTGAAGGGGCAGGAGATGACCGTGGGGACCTACATGGGCTTCTCCATAGTCTCGCTCATGTGCATCTTCTGGCTGATGGCCCCCTACACGAGCCCCGAGATGATCTGGCCCTACGGCGGAGACGGGCTGAGGGTGACCGTGGTGCTGGACGGCAGGATGGAGCAGATACTGGACCGCCTCTGGAGCTTCAACATCCGCGGAGCTGCCATCCCAACGGGGCTGCTTCTCGTGACTGCTTTCTCCTGCGTGCTCCTGTGGTTGTTCATGAGGACCAGGACCGGACTGGCAATGTCCATGGTCGGGTCCAACCCTCGCTTCGCCGAGGCCTCGGGCCTGAGCGTGAACAGGTATCGCGTCCTGGCCTCCACGATCTCGTGCGCGATGGGCGCGGCCGGCATAATAATCTACTCTCAGAGCTACGGTTTCATACAGCTCTACCAGGCGCCGCTGTACATGGCGCTCTACTCCGTCTCCGCCATCCTGATCGGAGGGGCCTCGCTCCGGCGGGCCACCATAACGCAGGCCCTGGTCGGCGCCTTCCTGTTCAACGGACTTCTGGTCATAGCCCTGCCGGTGGCGAACGTGGCGATGGACAGCGACATCTCGGAGATCATGAGGGTGATCATAAGCAACGGGATAATCCTCTACGCCCTGACGCGCAAAGAGGCGGGAGGTGACGCTCAGTGAGGCTGATTCAGAGAAACATCGTGCCTATAGTCTTCATCGTCATCTGCGCGGCCGGTTTCCACTACTCGGGCCTGTCCTGGATGTTCTTCGCCAACGACCTGATGACCAGGCTCGCGCGCAACTCCTTCCTGGTTATCTCCCTGATCATCCCGGTGCTGGCCGGCATGGGGCTGAACTTCGGCATAGTCCTGGGTGCGATGGCGGGGCAGTTCGCGGCCTTCATCACAGTGACTCACAACCTGACGGGAATGACGGGCTTCTTCACCGCGTGCCTCCTGTCGCTCCCCTTCGCGGTGCTGTTCGGCTGGCTTACCGGCGTCCTGTTCAACAAGGCCAAGGGCAAGGAGATGATAACCGGCCTGATCCTCGGCTTCTTCGCCAACGGAGTCTACCAGCTCATATGCCTTATCCTGGTCGGGTGGATCATACCGATCTCGGACAAGTCCCTGCTGCTGCCGTCCGGGGTGGGCTTCGTGAACACGATAGACCTGAAGATCTGGCAGTACGCAATAGACAAGTTCTACGTGTTCAAGGCGAAGGGGATAGACATCCCCGTCCTGAAGTACCTCAACAACATAAACTTCCCGGTGCTGACCCTGGCCATCGTGCTGATGCTGTGCATCGCGGTGTTCCTTCTGTTCAGGACGAAGCTGGGGCAGGACTTCCGCGCAGTCGGCCAGAACAGGCACATCGCCCAGGTGGCGGGGGTGAAGGTGGACAGGGTGAGGATAATCGCCGTCATCTTCTCCACGGTGCTGGCGGCGTGGGGACAGCTCATATTCCTGCAAAACATCGGCAACGTGCAGGTCTACGGCTCCCACGTCCAGGTGGGCACCTTCGCGGTGGCCGCCCTTCTGATAGGCGGCGCGTCCGTGACCAGGGCCACCATCGGGCAGGCCCTGCTGGGGACCGTTCTCTTCCACGCCCTGTTCATAGTCTCCCCGTTGGCGGGGAAGAACATAATGGGCAGCGCGCAGGTGGGCGAGTACTTCCGGGTGTTCGTCGCCTACGGCGTCATAGGAATAGCGCTGGCGCTGCACGCCTGGCAGAGGCAGGTCAAGAAGGAGTAGGCCCTGCGGCAGGAGCGTGATCGTCGCGGACGCACCAGACGTTGAACGGACTGCAGCGTCTCAACGTGGAAAGGGGGGGCTGGAACATCTGGCACCCCCTTTCCGCGGCTTCTTCTCAATAGCCCGCGTCGTTAAGCTTCCAGTATGCCTCCGTGTCCCTCAGGCTTCGGTTCTTTTCGGCGTAGTCGATGGGCCTCATTCCGGAGGCGTCCTTCGCCTTCGCGTCAGCGCCCGCCTTCAGGAGTAGCTCGGTCACCACCGGATTCGGGTTGCTCCGCGCCGCCAGGTGCAGCGGCGTCCGCCCGTCCTTGTCCCTCGCATTAGCTTTGGCGCCGGACTTCAGGAGCAGCGGGACGACGTCCGGGTCGGTGTTGCTCGCCGCCGCACGATGCAGCGGAGTTCCGCCGTCCCTGTCCTTGGCGTTCGCATCGGCGCCCGATCTCAGGAGCAAAGCCGTGACATTCCTCTTGGAGGCGTCCGCAACCGTGAAAAAGAGCGGGGTCACTCCTTCTGCGTCCCGTGCGGTCGCATCGGCGCCAGCCTTGAGAAGCGCTTCGACTACCGGCGCGGCGGCCTCTCCGTACGCGCAGGAATGAAGAGGAGTCCGGCCGTCTCTGTTCCGCGTGTTCGCGTTGGCGCCTGCCTTCAAAAGCAGCGAGACTGCCTCGGCAGCCGAGTTGTTCGCGGCTGCGATATGAAGAGGGGTGGTGCCGTCCTTGCTTCTCGCGTTCACGTCGGCCCCCGCTTTCAGGAGAGCCGAAATTACTCCGGGTTTCGGATTCAATCCAGCCCAGTGAAGAGGAGTTGGTTCGCCCTTCTTTCCCTTAACGGTCGCTCCCGCCTCAATGGCGGCTCGTACTTCGGCGGCAGTTCCTTCTGCGCATAGTTTTCGAAAATCCTCGTCGCTCATTCTCGCAGCATCGGGAGGGGGCACTACAGCTCCGATCTTCGCCACGAAGGCGTCCCCTTCGCCGTTGCACGTCAGATCCGGCCCGACCGTCACGGGGAAGGAAGTCTCGTCGGAACCCGTCCTCCCCGTCACATAGGCATTGTCCGATTCGTCCTCTGCGATGCTATCGCCCTCGTCGTCCCACAAGTTCGAATTCGCCAGTCCCGTCACATAGGCGTTGCCCAAACCGTCAACTGCTACGCCTTCCCCCCCATCGTCCCTCTCGCCGCCTATGTAGCCGCAGTAGAGCAGTTCAGACCCTGCTGCGTCCACCTTCGCAACGAAGGCGTCCCAGCGGCCGTTGAACGTCAGGTCCGGCCCGATTGTCACGGGGAAGGTCCTCTCATCGGAATGCGTCCACCCAGTCACGTAGACGTTGCTCCAAGCATCCACCGCTATGCCTTTTCCTGAATCAGGATCCGAGCCGCCGATGTAGCCGCAGTAGACCAGTTCCGTCCCGGCTACGTTCACCTTTGCCACGAAGGCGTCCCAGTCGCCGTTTTGCGTCAGGTCCGGCCCGACCGCCACAGGGAAAGTCGTCTCATCGGATTCAGTCCACCCCGTCACGTAGGCGTTGCCCGAACCGTCCACAGCGATGCTTAAACCCTTATCGTCCTTCCTGCCTCCGATGTAGCCACAGTAAACCAGTCCCGTTCCGGCAGCGTTCACTTTCGCAACAAAGGCGTCTCTTTTGCCGTTGTGCGTCAGAGCCGGGCCGAGCTTCACGGGGAAGGTCCTCTTATCGGATTCAGTCCACCCCGTCACGTAGGCGTTGCCCCCACCGTCCACCGCGATGCCGCCGCCTGCATCACGACCCGAGCCGCCGATGTAGCCGCAGTAGACCAGTCCCGTCCCGGCGGCGTTCACCTTGGCCACGAAGGCGTCTCCACCGCCGTTATGCGTCATATCCGGCCCGACCGTCACGGGGAAGGTCGTCTCACCATACTCCGTATACCCGGTCACATATGCGTTGCCCGATCCGTCCACCGCGATGCCCTCCCCGAAATCCCAGTTCTCTCCGCCGATGTAGCCGCAGTAGACCAGCCCCGTTCCGGCGGCGTTAACCTTTGCCACGAAGGCGTCTAAGCCGCCGTTGTGTGTCAGGTCCGGCCCGACTACTGCGGGGAAGGACCTCTCATCTGAAAACGTCCCCCCCGTCACGTAGACATAGCGAGCACCGTCCACCGCGATGCCGTATCCAAAATCAGATTCCGAGCCTCCGATGTAGCCGCAGTAGACCAGTTCCGTACCGGCGGCGTTCACCTTCGCAACGAAGGCGTCGCCGGAGCCTTTGTACTCCAGATCCGGCCCGACCGCCACGGGGAAGGTCCTCTCATCGGATTCAGTCCACCCCGTCACGTAGACGTTGCCGTTACCGTCCACCGCGATGGCGGTTCCACCATCTTCGCCAGAGCCCCCGATAAACCCGCAGTAGACCAGCACCACAGGGTCGATGATTAGCTCCCTCGCAGGGTCGTAGCCATCCACCGAGAAGCCGTAGTCAAGGGGAGCGTCGAGAGCACAGCTTTCGATCTCGCTCCGGCCGAGGGAATAGGACACGTTCACCGGAACTCGGCCCTCCTCCGTCTCCTGCCAGGAGACGGGCGCGTCGTCCCGCAGTACTCCGGCGGCGGTGACTATCTCGAGACCTCCGTCGCCGTTTACATTAAGACGCTCCGCCCCCCTGTAGGCGAGGCGGATGCGCTCCGGGTCGGCGCCGGGGCGGACCACGAAGCGGTACTTCAGGTGGCTCGCGTCGCCGTCGTACACAAGGTCGATACCCGGCCAGAGGTCGCTGTAGACGATGCTGTTGTAGGTCGGCACTCCCGAACGGTGCTCGCTCTCCGGACCCTTGAAGTAGGAGATCACGGTCTCGGCGGGTTTCTCACCCTCGGGCCGGACCCGCCCGGCGTCGACGAAGTCGAGCTTCAAAGTCCAGCGCTCGCGGGACTCCTCGCCGGGTCTTTCTCTCCCTTTCAGGCGGGAGGAGATTCGGCGCGACTCAGGGTTTTCACTTTCGGATGTCCCGCCTTCCGTCTCTTTTGGCATGGTCAGGGAGAAGGTGAGCCCTTCGGGGGTGAAGTAAAGGGTCTTGTCGCTTCCCTTCACTGTGAAGGCGACCTCCGGGGACGTCTGTCCGCCGTTCTCCTCGAAGAGCAGGGGGAACCTGCCGTAGCCTGCCTCGAGCCGAACCCTGGCCTTCTCCACTTTGGCCGTCTCCTCGATGGAGGAGGCCGGACGAGGAGCGCCCCTGGTTCGTTCGCCCTGCAATTCGGCCATTCTTCCGTCCACTCTCGAGGCAAACTCTGAAATCGAGCTTCCTTTGTCGAAGCCAGTTTGGTGCATATCGCCTCTGCTTTCGAAGCCGGTACCGAGTATCCCGCCTCTCTGAAAGGCTTCGGCGGAGAGAGCCGGAAGAATGAAAGCGAGTGAGAGGAGCAGGATAACGAGCCATCCCCTCCGGAAGCCGGTTGCGCCGCCGGACTGCTTTTTCATCTGAATCCCTCCTTGACCAGTACTATTCCACTCCACGCGCGAGGGTCGTCGAAGATCGTCGCGCGTCCCTCGCTGGCGATCGATCTCCGGCTGACAGAGAAAGGGGGCCGGAACACCCGGCGTCCCTCTTTCCGTGGCTTACTCTCAATAGCTCGCGTCGTTAAGCGTCCAGTATGCCTCCGTGTCCCTAAGGCTGGGGTTCTTTTCGGCGTAGTCGATGGGGCGCATTCCGGAGGTGTCCTTCGCCTTAGCGTCCGCGCCCGCCTTCAAGAGAAGCTCAGTCACCACGGGATTCGGGTTGCCCTGCGCTGCCAGGTGCAGCGGCGTCCGGCCGTCTCTGTTCCGCGTGTTCGCGTTGGCGCCGGCCTTCAAAAGCAGCGAGACTACCTCGGCAGCCGAGTTGTTCGCGGCGGCTCGATGCAGCGGGGTGTCGCCGTTCGCACTCCTTGCGTTCACGTCCGCTCCCGCTTTCAGGAGAGCCAAAATCACTCCGGGTTTCGGATTCAATCCAGCCCAGTGAAGAGGAGTTGGTTCGCCCTTCTTTCCCTTAACGTCCGCCCCCGCCTCAATGGCGGCCTGTACTTCGGCGGCAGTTCCTTCTGCGCAAAGTATTCGGAAACCATCGTCGCTCATTCTCGCAACATCAGTATGGAGCGCTACAGCTCCTATCTTCGCTAAGAAGGCGTCCCCTTCGCCGCTGTGCGTCAGGTCCGGCCCGACCGTCACGGGGAAGGAAGTTTCGTCGGAATTCACCGTCCCCGTCACATAGTCGTTGCCTGATCCATCCTCTTCGATATATTCTCCCTCATCGTCCCACAAGTTGCAATTCGCCAGTCCCGTCACATAGGCGTTGCCCAAACCGTCAACTGCTATGCCTGCGCCCTCATCGTTCTTCTCGCCGCCTATGTAGCCGCAGTAGACTAGTCCTGTTCCGCTGGCGTCCACCTTCGCCACGAAGGCGTCCCCACCGCCGTTGTATGTCAGATCCGGCCTGACCGCCACGGGGAAGGTCTTCTCGTTGGAAGCCGTCCCCCCCGTCACATAGGTGTTGCCCGAACCGTCCACCGCAATGCCTTTGCCCCAATCTCCCTTCACACCGCCGATGTAGCCGCAGTAGACCAGTCCCGTTCCGGCGGTGTTAACCTTCGCAACGAAGGCGTCTCTTTTGCCGTTGTGCATCAGGTCTGGCCCGACCGTCACAGGGAAGGTCTTCTCGTCGGAACTCGTTCTACCCGTCACGTAGGCGTTACCCGACCCGTCCACCGCTATGCCCCATCCTTCAACAATACTCGATCCGCCGATGTAACCGCAGTAGACTAGTCCTGTTCCGCTGGCGTCCACCTTCGCCACGAAGGCGTCCCCGGCACCATTGTACGTCAGATCCGGCCCGACCGTCACCGGGAAAGTCGTCTCGTTGGATTCAGTCCACCCCGTCACGTAGGCGTTGCCCGAACCGTCCACAGCGATGCCGTATCCGTAATCCGTGCCTCTTCCGCCGATGAAACCGCAGTAGACCAGTCCAGTCCCGGCGGCGTTCACCTTCGCCACGAAGGCGTCTCCACCGCCGTTGTATGTCAGGTCCGGACCGACCGTCACAGGGAAGGTCCTCTCGTCGGATTCCGCCCGCCCCGTGACGTAGGCGTTACCCGAGCCGTCTACAGCAATGTCAGTTCCGAAATCATCACCGGAGCCGCCGATGTAACCGCAGTAGACGAGTTCCTTCCCGTCGGCGCTCACTTTCGCCACGAAGGCGTCGCCGAAGCCGCCGTTGTACGTCAGATCCGGACCGACCGTCACGGGGAAAGTTGCCTCGTCGGAATGCGTAAACCCCGTCACGTAGGCGTTGCCCGAGCCGTCCACCGCGATGCCATCTCCGTAATCAAGCCCCGAACCGCCTATAAACCCACAGTAGACAAGCACCACCGGGTCGATGATCAGCTCCCTCGTCGGGTCGTAGCCATCCACCGAGAAGCCGTAGTCGAGGGGAGTGTCGAGCGAGCCGCTTACGATCTCGCTCCGGCCCAGGGAATATGACACATTCACGGGAACTCGGCCCTCCTCCGTCTCCTGCCAGGAGACGGGCGCGTCGTCGCGCAGGACTCCGGCGGCGGTGACTATCTCGAGTCCTCCCTCGCCGTTTACATTAAGGCGCTCCGCTCCACGGTAGTCGAGGCGGATCCTGTCCGGATCCGCGCCGGGGCGGACGACGAAGCGATACTTCAGGTGACTCGCGTCGCCGTCGTACAGGAGGTCGATACCCGGCCAGAGGTCCCTGTAGACGATGCTGTTGTAGGTCGGCACTCCAGAACGGTGCTCGCTCTCCGGTCCCTTGAAGTAGGAGATCACCGTCTCGGCTGGTTTACTACCCTCTGGCCAGACTCGTCCGGCGTCGACGAAGTCGAGCTTCAGGGTCCAGCGCTCTCGGCGGGACACCTCTCCGGGGGCCCCGCTCCCCTTCAGGCGGGAGGAGAGCTTGCGCGACGCGGAGTCCTCTCCTCCTGCTTTCTCGTCTCCAGTATCCCGGGGCATCATCAGGGAGAAGGTCAGTCCTTCGGGGGTGAAGTAGAGGGTCTTGTCGCTCCCCTTCACGGTGAAGGCGACCTCCGGGGACGTCTGTCCCCCGTTCTCCTCGAAGAGCAGCGGGAACTTGCCGTAGCCGGCTTCGAGCCGGGCCCTGACGGCTTCCACATCGGCTGGCACCTCGACGATGGAGGCCGGACGAGGACCGCCCCTGGTTCGTTCACCCTGCAAATCGGCCATTCTTTTGTCCACTCTCGAGGCGAGCTCTGAGATTGCGCTTTCTCTGTCGAAGCCGGTATTGAGCATCCCGCCTCTCTGGAAGGCTTCGGCGGAGGGCGCCGGGAGGATGAAAGCGAGGGAGAGGAGCAGGAGAACGAGCCATCCTCTCTGGAAGCCGGTTGCGCCACCGGACTGCTTTTTCATCTGAATCCCTCCTTGACCAGTACTATTCCACTCCACGCGCGAGGGTCGTCAAAGATCCTCGCGCGTCACCATCGGAGATCAATCTCCGGCTGACAGCGGAAGGGGGGCCGGAACATCCGGCGCCCCCCTTTCTGCGACTTCTTCTCAATAGCCCGCGTCGTTAAGCTTCCAGTATGCCTCCGTGCCCCTCAGGCCGCGATTCTTTTCGGCGTAGTCGACGGGACGCATTCCGAAGGCGTCCTTCGCCTTCGCATCAGTGCCCGCCTCAAGGAGTAGCTCGATCACCACTGGATTCGAGTTGCTCCGCGCTGCAAGGTGCAGCGGTGTCCGACCGTCCTTGTCCTTCTCATTCGCATTGGCGCCGGACTTCAGGAGCAGCGAGACAACGTCCGGGTCGGTGTTGCTCTCCGCCGCCCGATGCAGCGGTGTTCCACCGTCCCTGTCCTTGGCGTTCGCAACGGCGCCCGATCTCAGGAGCGCTACCGTGGCATCCCTCTTGGAGGCGTCCGCAACCGTGAAAAAGAGCGGGGTCACTCCTTCTGCGTCCTGTGCGTTCACATCGATGCCGACCTTGAGAAGCGCTTCGACTACCGACACGGCGGCCTCCCCGTACGCGCAGGAATGAAGAGAAGTCCGACCGTCTCTGTTCCGCGTGTTCGCGTTGGCGCCTGCCTTCAAAAGCAGCGAGACGACATCGGCAACCGAGTTGTTCGCGGCTGCGAAATGAAGAGGGGTGTCGCCGTTTGCATTCCTCGCGTTCACGTCCGCTCCCGCTTTCAGGAGCATTGCTACGACCCCGGCGACGGGGTTGTATGCGGCGGCGAAATGAAGGGGGGTGGCAACGTCCTTGCTTCTCGCGTTCACGTCGGCTCCCGCTTTCAGCAGAACTCCGACAGCATGCGGGTCGGAGTTGTTCGCGGCAGCGAAATGGAGCGGAGTGGCGCCGAACACCCCATCCCTTGCCTTCAAATCGGCCCCAAGCACTATCGCCGCCCGTACCCTTTTGACCGACCCTTTACCGCTCAATTCAAAGAAACCGTCCTCTGCGTAGTGCAGCATCCGGTATGTTTCGACTCCTCTCAGACTCCGGTTTTCCATAGCGAGGTCGGCCGGACGCCTTCCGTCCTTGTCCTTCTCGCTCAACAGAGCCCCTTCCCTGAGAAGCAGCGCCGCCACTTTCGGATTGCCGTTGTACCTTGCCGCCTTATGCAACGGAGTCATTCCAGCCTCGTCCCTGGCGTTCACATCGGCACCCGCTTTCAGGAGCAACAGTGACACATCGGGGTTGCGATTGGTCGCTGCCGCCGAATGCAGCGGAGTTTCGCCGTCCTTGTCCCTCGCGTTCACATCCGCTCCGGCTTTCAGGAGCAGCTCGGTCACATCGGGCAGGAACTGCTCCGTCTTGGGGAAGTGGACATCCGCAACGGCTTCATGCAGCGGAGTTACGCCGTCATAGTCTCTCGCATTCACGTCCGCACCGGCGTTCAGAAGCAACTCAGTCACGCCGGTGTTCCTGTTGTACCGAGTTGCATAATGCAGGAGAGTCTGGCCGTAATTGTCCCTGGTGTTCACGTCGAAGTCCGCTTTCAGTAGCGCTGCCAGCACCTTGGGGTTTTCGTTGAACGCCGAGGCCCAATACAGAGGGCTACCCCCTAAGTCGCCCATGGCCGTTGCGTCGGCACCCGCTTCAAGGAGAATTGTTATCACCTCGTGATTTGGGTTTCGTGCCGCCGATCGCAACGCCTGATCTGCTCGCAGTTTTTTCGCGGCCGCATCTGATTCCGCTTCCAAAAGCAGTCTCGCCATTCCGGGATCGGGATTGTGATTTGCAGCGTAATCCAATGGAGTCAAGCCGTTTTTGTCTTTCGCGTTCAGGTCGGCGCCGGCTTTCAGGAGACGCTCCGCAATCTCGGGGTCGGTGCCGCAGGCTGCGGCCCAATGCAGTGGGGTGGCGTCATGCTCGTTCCCAGCGTTCACATCGGCTCCAAGGCTCGCAAGAGTTGAAAGCATTTCGGAGCTGGCAGAGTACACCGCCGCCAGATGCATGGGGGAAGCATCGCATCTTTTTAACTTCATGGCTGAAAACGCTTCTGCCGCTCCAGCGATGTCGTTCTTTTTGAACAGCACATACCAGTTACATTCGCTTAAGGCTCTTTCGCTCGCCCGCTCCAGATCGAGGAGAGCAGCCGTGTCACTGAATCTTGAATTTTTCCTGGCGTAATCTACAGGTCGCAAGCCCCATACGTCCCTCGCGCTGACGTCCGCACCGGCCTTCAGGAGTGCCGCAAGCGTCTCGGAGTTGTTCAACGAAAAATGCAACGGGGTGTAACACCACTCATCCCTCCCGTTCACGTCGGCCCCCGCTTTCACGAGAGCCGAAACCACTCCGGGATCCGGATTCCATCCGGCCCGATGAAGAGGAGTTATATCCCCCTCCTGTCCCTTAACGTCCGCCCCTGCCTCAATGGCGGCTTGCACTTCAGCGGCAGCCCCTTCTTCACAAAGTTTCTGAAAAAACTCGTCGCTCATTCTCGCCGCAACAGGAGATGAGTCGTCGGCGCCTTTCAAAATCCGAAGCGCCTCCGTGCCCCGCAGGTTCTCGTTGGCCTCTGCGTAGTCGACGGGTCTCTTAAGGCATACGTCCAAGGCTTCGGTATCCGCCCCCTCTTTCAGAAGACGCGATATCACCTCGGGCTCGAGCTTGCGAGACGCCGCCGAATGCAACGGAGTTCGGCCGGCGTAGTTCCTGGCATTCACATCGGCCCCGGCCTTCAGAAGCATCGTTACGACCTCCGGGCAGGGGTTGAACTCGGCGGCACGATGCAGCGGGGTGTTACCCTCGCCGGTCCTCGCGTTCACACGGGCTCCGGTCCATATCGCCGTCTGAACCTCCTCCTGAGCGCCTCTCTCGCAAAGCTTGACGAACAACTCATCGCTCATCGCCGCCGGAAGCGACGGCGGGCGGCTTATCTCCTCGAGCATCCGAAGCGCCTTCGTGCCCACCAGTCGCTCATTTCTCCTTGCGTAATGCACAGGGAAAAAACCGCTTACATCCCTCACATTCGCATCGTCACCGGCTCCCGCCCGCAGAAGCAGCTCAATCACTTCGGGGATGCCGTACATAGCCGCGTTTTTCAAAGGAGTGTTGCCATGAACGTCTCTCGCCCTCGGATGTGCGCCCGATTTCAGGAGCAAAGCCGTCACCAGGTAGTCGGGGTTTTGCGTCGCCCTTATCAACGGCATGAAACCCACAGGGTCGGGTGCGTTCGGGTCGGCACCTGCGTCGATAGCCGCCTGCACCTCCTCGGGGGATCCTCGTTTGCAGAGTGTCAAGAAGTCGTAGCTGTTCCTCGCTCTTCCCGCTACCAACGACGACAGCACCAAAACCAGCGCGAAAGCCAGCAGAAATCTTCCCATGTTTCGATGCATTCTGAACCGCCTCCTCGAAATAATCTCTGCGTCCACCCCTCTGCGGATATCAGTATCTGTCAACGATAGCGTTCAACATCTTTCGCACAATTGGATTCAGGAGTATGCAGCAACCCCCGAAAGGGCGCGGAGTCAATCCGCCGGAAAAAAGCCCGCCCTTGAAACGGAGGCCGCCTCACTCCGTTTCCCCGTTCCCCATCTGCCGCTCGAAGGACTGGCGGACCAGGCTCATGACATAGGGAACTTCGTCCTCCGAGGATAGGAAGACCTCAACATCGCCATTTCCCCATCGGCCCAGTCCTCTCACGTCCTTGCAGAGCGAGCGGGGGTCGGAGATTTCGGAGAAGGGCATGTTAAGAGCAAGACGCAATCCCTTAGCCTGGGGAACTATGTCGACGAAATTGGTCTCCGCCTTGTAGGCGACGTAGGTCTTGAGGAACTCCTCGTTCACGCAGGGGTCGAGGGAGAGTATCTCCCTGCGCAGTATCTCGAACAGCGCCCTTGTTTTCGAGTGGCCCTTCCCGCTCTTGCTCGAAAGATATGGATGATCGTCAATAGTGTAGGAGGCCCGGCGGGCGGTTGCGGAGCGGTAGAAGTCCAGAGTCTCCTTCGGCAGAGGGGGCTTCTTCCAGATTTCGAGAGCCATGCCGCTCAGGTTTTCAGCTCTCTGCCTTATAGCGTTCTCGTCCCACTTTTCAAGGGCGCCAAGCCCCTTGTTGAGCCTCAGCGGACTGTCCTTGAAGCCTCCGTCCATGTCCCGCTTCTTGCGGAAGGGACGGTCTCTGTACTCGGAGTTGTACCCTGTAAGGGTCAGATTCCCGAGGGTGTGGAGCAATTCCTCGTGGACTCTCTCCCACTCCGCGCCAAGATCGGTCCTCCACTCGGCGGAGAGGTTCTCGTTCTGCGGCATGATGTGCTCGATGGTGTACTCTTCTGTGTTCACGTGCTCTTTTCGTTCGTGGTTCTCCATCTTTCTCAACCAGTAGCTGCGGTTGCGGAAGTTGTAGAGGTCGCGCGTCTGGAGGTCGCGCCGGAACTCGTCGTCGTTGGGGAAGCGTCGATAGGAGGGCAGCAGAAGAAACTTCGCTTTCAGGCTCTCGAAAAGGCGGTCCGGCTCAAGTTCTTTCATAGAGGCGGTGAAGGTCGCGAATGTCTTGTTGTGCGAGTTTGTGGGGATTGAACATACGGCGCGGCGGAAGACGTAGGACTCCAGAATGAGGATCAGTTCCAGGAAGTCTTTTTTCGGCAGCAGACCTTCGCGATACCGGGCATACAGCGCCAGCAGAAAGGGGTAGGCCACATCGACCTTGAGCTCTTTGAGATCATGAAACGCCCTCCGCAGGTCGGGATCTTTCTCGGCGTCGAAGGCCATGGCGCAGAAGAATCGCGCGTAAAGGCGTATATCTTCGATTAGACGACCTATTCCTTGCTGGACGATACCGTTGGAGTGGGCATACTGCTTGAAGGCTTCGTAGACCTCTCCCTGCCTTGGAATCTCTCCGGTTTTAACGGTGAGATAGTGGCGCATAAAGGCGTCGAAGTGAGAGCTGTACGCCTCCTGGCCGAAGTCGACCTCCATCGGTCGCCAGTACTTTTCGTACAACTCGGTCTGGAGGCGCTGCTCCAGACCCATCAGGATGAAATTCCGTATGAGGTCGGCCTGGCCCAGCTCCTTGCCGGTGGAGTTCATGCTCTCGAAGATGAGCTGAGGGTTGTCCTGAGTGCGGTCCAGCGCTACTTCGACGACCATGAGCTTGGCTATCCCCCTGCAGATGACCGCAAGCCTCTTCTTCTCCGCAGCGATCCACTCTTCAAAAAGGGCGTAATTCTCCTCGATTCGTACCGAGCGGTCCCTGGGTGGTTCCTTGCCGGACAGAAGCGCTATCAGCGACTCCTTGTCCGTCTGAGTCAGAATGAGCTTGTAGTGTTTTTCCCCTTCCTCTTCGCGGTTGACCAGATAGTAGGCCCGCAGTTTGTTCGGTGAAAAACCCTCTATCGGCTCCCTTTCGGTTTCGGGGAAAGTGTTCAGATATTTCGCCAGAGCCGTCACGAGAAGCGTGAGAGTCGCAAGGCGCTGCTGCCCGTCGATGACGAGCAGGGATGAGGGAGAGAGAATGGTCTCGTGGGCGCTTTTAGTTATGTAGACGATGGAGCCGACGAAGTGGGACGGAATGTCGTCCCTCTCCCCCGTGCGGAGAATGTCGTCCCAGAGCTGGCGGCACTCCTTCTCCGTCCACGAGTAGGTCCTCTGGTAGATAGGTATGGAAAACTGGGGCGACTTTTTGATCAGTTCGAGAAACGCGGCTTCGTTGGCTTTCATTTCGTAAACTCCCTCCGTCAATTCCGGCCTGGAGACCGTATTCCAGTGATTTGAACGGTTTTTCGCTTCTCATGCGCAGTAGCTATTCTACCCCCGAATCCTCGCAGTAGACGGTGCGCACTCCTCGGCATAACGGGAGTCGCTGCCCCCGATCTGCCACAGGAGACAGGTGGCTCAAAAAAAGTGGAACAACCATGTAAGGAGGACTCGGAGATGTATGTCGGCCTGATTGAGCGAAAGGGCATTGAAAAGGGGCTTGCGCAGGGACTGGAGCAGGGGATTCTGCTGGGAAAGACCGAGACGATTCGCGAGATGCTGCTTTCCGGCGAGTCCGAGGAGAAGATAATCAGCTTCGCCAAGATAGCAAAGAGGAGCTTGCCGCGCTCAAGGAGTAACTCAAGCGTGAAATCAATCGGAATCTGTCGTCCCGAACGAGCGCGGGGAGGCGGTCAGAGGCATGCCGCCCAAGCGCTGCGAGCCAAGTCGATCGCTTACCCCGAGGGGCATCTGCGGCCCTTCGTCAACTCCGTTCGTCGCGGATGCGCAACACCTCCTCCTCGGGGAGGTCCAGGCAATCTGCGATGACCTGCGGGTCGAATCCCCTGTCGAGCATCCTGGCGGCGGCCTCTCGCTTGTTCTCCTCCTTGCCGATGATGATGCCTTCGCCCCTGCCTTTCTCCATGCCCTTCTCCATGCCTATCTTCTCTATCACGGTGACGTACATCTTTTCCTCCTCCTTCTGCGTCCAATTCCTGTACTCCTCCATCTTCTCCTCGCTTAAGGGGAGCAGCGCCCACTCCATGAATCGGTAGAGAGCAAGACAGCGCTCCCTCGTCCAGCCTCGCTCATCCAGCAGACCACCGAGTTCCTTGAGGAATTTTATCCGCTGGTTGTCCGAGCGACCGCTGTCGATCATGCGCCTGGCGGCCAGCAGTGCTAAATCGAAGGGGTTCGGACTCGCCGCAAGCCGCTCGGGATCCAGCTCCCACACCCTGACCGTCGGATAGGCGTACCGAAGCTCGTTGCCGCAGAAGGAGCGCTCGAAGATCTCCGGCTCGTCCTTAGGCCTCCGGGCGGTGAGAATTGCGAGCGAGACGACGTCCACCACTCCTCTGCGCGATCTGGTCGTCTTCTCCACTTCATTCCCATTCCCCGCCGCTTCGTCGGCACCCTCCTCGCACCCCTTGCGCCTGAGGTACTTGAAGCGGATCATCGAGTGGTAGTAGAACATGCGCTCGGGGAAGTCGCCTCCGCCCTTGCCCTGAACCTCGACGTGGAGCGCGAGCCAGACGTCGCGGCCTCCCTTGATCGGCACCTTCGCCAGGAGGTCCGGTGTCTGCCACCCCGCGCCCATGAACGCCTGCAGCTCCTTCATCTCCTTGTCGAGGAACTCGGCCTTTCGCCTATGATCGACCATCGCGGCAAGCTCCGGGAGGATCGACTCGAGCATCTCGTCGAAGTTGGTCTGCATGAGGGTCTTCCACATGGAGTCGCCGTCGGCTCGGTCGTCGTCTTTAGGCACCGGCGCTGCAACGCTCACGGAAGGCCCCGCACCCGTCTCCGCCGAGCTTGCGCCGCACGGCAGCGTCTTCGGGGCGTCCTCCTCAAGCCTTTCACCGCCCGACGTCTGTCCGCCCGAACGCGCCGTCTCGTCTGTCTGCGCTTCGTTCAGAGCCTCGACTTCGTTCTGCGAGTTCTCCGTCCTCTTTCGTGCGATGATCTCCAGTCCCCCTCGCCTGCGACGCTCCTCCGAGGCACCGCAACGTTTTACGAATATTATACTGTAGGGACGGGGTTTGTCCAAGGATCTGAGGAGAAAAGAGCTACGAGACTAAGCAGCTTTGCGTAATGAGAGATCTCTCGCACACGCTCGAGATGACAGGATGGATCGCTCCGTGTCAAGCTCCCGCTACGAACCCAGACAAAGCGAGCATGCGGATTCGTGAGGCTCAGTTCGTGCATTCCTGTTTTTTTCATATCCTCCTCTGGTAAAAATACCCCGCTTGGTATATACTACAAATTCAATAGAGATTGCCGTTCGATACTCAAGACGATGGGAGGTCATACTGATGGGCAAGTTTGTTTTCTCGGTGCCGGACATCTCCTGCAACCACTGCAAGATGCGCATCTCCAAGGCGCTCGAGGCCGCCGGGGTGAAAGAGTTCGAGGTCTCGGTCGAGGAGAAGAGGGTGACGGCCGAGGCCGAGGACGCCGCCTCGGTCAAGGCGGTCATCGAGGACGCGGGTTACGACGCGACGCTGGTCTAGCGCCCGGCGCATCCAACGCGGGAGAAGCGCGGGCGGCCGGCTTGCACGGAGCCGCCCGCGCTCCCTTGGAGCCGCGCGGCGCGGGTCCGCAGACAGCCTGAGATTTTTCAAGATCTCACCTATACGGAGGGGCAGGATATGAACGATAAAGAGAGGCAGAGCTTCAAGACGAGCCTGGTGGTCACGGGGATGACCTGCGCCACCTGCTCGAGGATGGTGGAGCGGTCGCTCGCGAAGGTTGACGGTGTCACCTTCGCGGCGGTCAACCTGGCGACCGAGACGGCGTTCGTCGTCAGCGAGCGCGAGATTCCGAAACAGGAGCTGGTCAGGGCGGTCGAGAAGGCCGGGTACTCCGTGTCCGACGAAAGAGCGGAGGACCTGGAGAGGAGCCGCTACCTCAGGACGAGGAAGAACCTGGCCGTCTCCTGGCTGATCACCGGCCCGCTGATGGGTCTGATGGCGATGCACATGGCCGGTCGTCACGTGCCCTTCTACAACTCGCTTGAGCTCTTCGGCGGGATAATCGCCATCTTCTGG